>Ga0334722_10000126_pt1 | contig 111679 bp, 125 predicted proteins | sample C3_bottom_MG_FD_207210 | JGI IMG/M metagenome (GOLD analysis project Ga0334722, IMG submission 207210) | Sediment microbial communities from Yellowstone Lake, YNP, Wyoming, USA - C3_bottom | ecosystem: Environmental > Aquatic > Freshwater > Lake > Sediment | place: USA: Wyoming | collected...
TGAGGCAGGTGGAGAAGGAATTGACACAGAACATCATTCTGCGACACTAATGGCAGGATCAAAAGGAGTGTTACATGGAATGTTGACATACCTTTTACAAGACAGTGAAGGACAAATTCTTGATACGCATAGTATTGCTGCAGGATTAGATTATCCAGGAGTAGGTCCTGAACACTCATACTTGAAGGATAATAAACGTGTAAAATACGATAGTGTTAGTGACCAAAATGCAATTGATGCGTTTTTGATGCTTGCAAGATATGAGGGAATCATACCTGCACTAGAATCATCACATGCGGTTGCATATGCTATAAAAATTGCAAAGAAATTTTCCAAGAGCGACTCGATAGTAATTACTTTATCTGGTCGTGGAGACAAGGATGTTGAAGTCGTAGAGAACTATCTGAATCAAAATGTCAAAAATAAAAAATAAATTTTTGGAGCTAAAGTCCAAAAATCAAAAAGCATTGATCGCATACATAGTAGCTGGATACCCTAATGAAAATGAAACCTTATCTGCAATACGAGGATTAGTAAAAGGTGGAGCTGACATAATTGAACTTGGATTACCTTTTTCAGATCCTCTTGCAGATGGACCTGTGATTCAAAATGCAAACCATATTGCATTACAAAAAGGAATCAATTTTTCAAAATTTCTCAATCTGGTCAAAAAAATAAGAAAAGAGACAGATCTGCCTCTAGTCTTGATGACATACACAAACCTACTTTATAAGCAAGGTTATGACAGATTTATCGCCCTTGCAAAAAAGGCAGGAATTGATGGATTCATACTGCCAGACATGGCAATAGAAGAGTCACGGGAATATCTAAGGGCCATACGTAAAAACAAGGCTGACTCAATTTTTCTCATCTCACCAAATACATCACCTAAAAGAATTAAAAAAATTGTCTCAGCATCATCTGGATTTTTGTATCTTGTTTCAGTATTTGGCACAACTGGCAAGCAACAAAAAATTCAACAATATACAGTAGACGCAATCAAAAACACAAAAAAACTAGTTAAGGGAAAGATTCCAATTGGAGTAGGTTTTGGTGTGAACACCCCACAACAAATCAAATTCTTTATTCAAAAAGGTGTAGATGCAGTGATAGTTGGAAGTGCATTTTTAAGATTGATTGAAAAATTACCCCCAAAAAAGATCGAGTCAGAGATTGCTCAATTTACAAGAAGTCTAAAAGCAGCAACAATTTCACAATAAGGAATAAAAAGAGCATTTGTTATTCATAGATATGCAGGCAGAATCTGTAAAGTATATTTTTGTAACAGGAGGAGTCATGTCTGGCCTTGGAAAGGGTGTAGTTTCATCTTCGATCGCAAAGTTGCTACAGTTATCAAATCAAAAAGTTTCTTGTGTAAAAATTGATCCCTATCTGAATTATGATGCTGGAACCATGAATCCTATAGCACATGGCGAAGTCTTTGTGACTGAAGATGGCGGAGAGTGTGATATGGATATTGGCAACTATGAAAGATTTCTCAACCAGAACATCCCAAAATCTCACAACATAACTACAGCTCAAATTTATTCAAGTGTGATAGAAGCTGAAAGACGCGGAGAGTATCTAGGAGCGTGTGTCCAGATCATACCACATGTAACTGATGCTATAAAAGAAAGAATCAGAAATATTGCAAAAGACGAAGATTTGGACGTGCTGGTAGTAGAGTGCGGTGGGACAGTAGGAGATATTGAGAGTCTTCCTTTTCTTGAAGCATTAAGACAAATAAGATTAGATGATGGTCCAGAAAATGTCATTTTTGTACATGTTACACTTGCACCTTCACTTGATGTTGTAGGGGAACAAAAGACCAAACCTACCCAGCACAGCGTACAAGAACTGCGCAGAATTGGTATCCAACCAGATCTGTTGGCAGTAAGATGCTCATATCCTCTAGAGACAGAAGCAAAGAAAAAGATATCACTTTTCTCAAACGTATCTGCTAAAGACGTATTTTCATGTCATGACGCAGATTCAATTTTAACAGTACCACAGATGCTGTACGATCAAGGAATTATTGATATTATTTTCAAGAAATTTGGCAAAGTTGGCTTGGTAAACACTTCAGCAAACTGGGACAAGTGGAATTTGATTGTAAATTCTTTTGCAGTCATGAATCAAACCGTAAAAATAGCAATGGTTGGAAAATATGTCAAGCTTTCAGACAGTTATGTCAGTGTAAATCAAGCACTCAAATATGCAGGTGCAAAAATTGGAAAAAATGTTATGATAGATTGGATTGATTCTGAAGAATTAAATGGAAATATTGACAAGCTTTCATCATACCAAGGTATACTAGTACCAGGAGGTTTTGGCGAGAGAGGTTCTGAAGGAATCATAAAGACCGCAAACTATGCAAGAGAAAAAAACATACCATATCTTGGAATCTGTTTTGGATTCCAGCTTGCAGCAGTAGCTTTTGGTCGTTATGTTTGCGGATTATCTAATGCAAATTCTACGGAGATTTCTCCAAATACTGAAAACCCAGTCATTGATCTTTTGCCAGAACAAAAGACAATTGAAAACAAGGGTGGTTCACTAAGGCTTGGTTCAAACGAAATCAAAGTGGAGTACAATACTCTAGCATTCAAACTTTACAAATCAAACACAATTCTCAAAAGACATAGACATAGATACGAATTCAATCAAAAGTATCTGGATGCATTTACCAATAAAGGAATGATTTTTTCAGGATATAGTGATAACAAAAAACGAATGGAAATACTTGAAATTCCTACACATAGATTCTATCTAGGTGTACAATACCACCCAGAATTTAACAGCAGACCAGGATTTCCAGAGGCATCGTTTGAAGCCTTTGTAAATGCTGCAGCTCACGCATAATTATTTTGGAATTTCGTAGATTCTTTGTCGTGTATCTCGTAAAGAAACCCTTCTTTTGACATATCCTTTGTCAAGTAGATGACGCAAGGCAAGCCTTACCGTTCTATCTGGAAGAAGTGTTTTTGCCGCTAATTCTTTTTGGGACAATGAACCCTCATACTCTAATGTCTTTAACAAGAGTTTTGAGCTAGGCGGCATGTTTAGGAGATCGTCTGCAAGCTTTACCTTCCTTGTTAATGCAGATACAGTAGTAGAGTCCTTCTTCATTCGTATTATATTTGCAGGTATTGGAAATTTAGTACATGCAACCATCTGGTCAACTTTAAAACGGTCCTTTCCATCCATGACTACTTCACATCTAAGGCTAGATGAAATGTCGTCAATCTCAATAATACTGTCATCAGATACGATTAGTGGTCTTCTTGTGATATCTAATGAGTTTACTGAAACAATTCCAAAAACTTTAGAGTCTTGAAATATTGCCGGTCCACCTGCAGACATTGAATATGCCGAAGAACCAATTGGTGTTGTTATGATAACACCATCGCTGCTGTCATGCCAAACTTCTTCACCGTTTATTCTTAGTACATGTTCAACTAGAGTTGCACTCTTTGATGAAAATATTGCAACATCGTTTAATACCGGATAAACACTTTTGCCATCAATTTTTACACCAAGCCGTGTAACGTGTTCTATTGTAAAATCCGCTTTTTTTAATCTATTTAGAAATGTAGGAAATTCCTTTAAATCAAGTTGAGCAAGATATCCGCTTGATTCAAATTCATTTATGCCAAGTACTGGAATAGTAGTATTCAAATCATGATGAAAATAATTCCTAACTCCCCTGTCGCCACCAGTAACTACCACATAATCAACATCTTTGGAAAGTTGTTTGTCACCTATTAGAAATGATTCTATGCCATGACTTTCAAGCGATAGTTTTACGGATTTTACAGTTCTTTCTTGATCTTGACTAAATATTGCTACTCGCATGATGTGATTTCAGTTTTTGTGCAATAAAAGCCTAGATGTGCTTGAATTTTACTTGGTTGTAGAGGTATGCAGCATTTTTTTCAATATCACCTTGATATGGAATCTTAGAAAGTCCTGTTTCTTTTGTCTCAAGTGCTGCCTGTGCAGAGCCTACAGCAAAACAAATTGCCCATAAAACATCTTTTTCCTTTAGAAAAGTACACGCAAAAGTTGCACAAAAAATATCACCTACTCCAGTAGTATCTCCAACTTCGATGTTTGGAATAGTCAAATAGTATAACCTATCTCGTGCAAGCAGTGTAATTTCACGCTTGTTTGTATGTAGGATATATTTTGTTCCTTTTTTTTGCAGTGCCAACATTGCACTAGTTTCTGTCAAACCTGTAAGGGAAAAGGCCTCTTCAGGATCTACTTTGATTGCAGATATTTTTGAGAGATCAAGAATAGTTCGTTCAAGATATATCTTATTTTTTTCATCTACTCTTCGCAGAAAACCTTGTGGATCAAGCAATGTAAATTCAGAATTTTCTTTTATTTTATCAAGTGTTTCTTCAGATATCTCATCAAACACAGGACTGACTATACAGCCATCCGCGTCTGATTTTTCATATTCTATTTCATCACATTTTGTTTTCAAATACAGATTCCTATCAGTCCCAGAAATCTCTAGTAAAAATCTTGTAGTAGGATTTTGCGAGATGGCGTTTTGTGAAATGAATATCTTATTTTTTTCCAAGTATTCACGGAATCCAAAATCTGATCCTATCTTTGTATGAAATTCTACATCAAATTTTAGGGCTCTAGCAGTCAATCCACAATAACAAGCTGGTCCACCAGCAGTCTCAACTACTGTACCCGCTCTAGAAATTTCATCAATAGTACAATGTGAAAATATTCCAATCTTCATTTGATTGTTGGATAAGTTGTACCCATTTAGTCTTTTTTAGATCTTTTCTTCTCTAAACAGGCTGTGCACAATACCTGACCTTTCTCCACCACATTTTGTACATTTATAAGAAAAACGGTTTTCTTGAATCCACTCGTGTTTTCCATCCTTAGGTTTTAGATATCATAGATCTTCGTTCATCATGTAATAATCAGAATATAAAATCAAAATTGGTGTGTCCTGTAAGATTAGGTAAAATAAGATATAAAGAGGCAAATCAGAGGATCATCATGCCGTTAAAGCGAGCTAGCCGTGGGCGACAAAAGGGAGGAAAGGGATCCTCTGGGCGCATCCAGTGTACAAACTGTGGTGCTACAGTTCCACGAGACAAGGCAAAAAAGGTCACATCCAGATTAAATCTGGTTGAACATACACTTGCAAAAGAGCTAAGAGCTCAGGGAGCATACATTGCATCTCCAACGGTATTGAAATGGTATTGCATTTCATGTGCAATTCATTTTGGCATACTAAAGATTAGATCTGCAGACTCTAGAAGAGATACAGGCAGACTACGATAGTCAATCTTTAATGTTTCTAGTCGTTGCAATTATTCTTTGAATAAAAGTTATTCCAGCTATAATTGCCACAATTATTACAGCATAATTTAGAAATCCCGCGATTCCAACAATAGCAATTACTAACAGTCGTTCTGCTCTCTCCCCAATTCCAATTCCTTGAAGCTGTACTCCTAATGATTCAGCTCTTGCTCTTGTATAACTTACAAGAAGTGATAGTGAAATTGCTAAAAGAACCACATATCCTTCAGAATATCCACCAATCAATATACCAAGAAATATTGCCACTTCAGCAATCTTGTCAAATACAGAATCCAAAAAGCCACCTTTTTTTGATGTCTTTTGTGTAACTCTTGCAACCTGTCCATCAACAATATCAAAAAATCCTGAGACCAAGAGCAGGATTCCTCCAATTACAAAAGAATATTCAAAGTGTAGAGCATAGATTACAGCTGACGCAAATGCAAATACAAGACCTATTGCAGTCCAAAAATTTGCAGACAGGCCTGTTGATGCAAATGTAGACCCAATTTTTTGCAGCGTAGGTTTTAGACCTTCCCTGAAATTGTTAAGCATCGGATATCAACAATTTGTCAATAATTTATACCATTATAAACAAATCAATCACAATCTGCGTAGATGAATTATTTTCTTTCCATATTCCTTCGGGAGAGTTAAAGGTAAGGTTGTTAGAATTACCAGGTAGATCAAACAATGGTTGAGTTAGACGATATAACAAAAGCGCAGATCGTTAGAATGATTCTTGAAAAACAAACTGAGAAGGCATTAGAAAAACTGAGTGAGTTTTATCATGTTACCCCTCCACAAATAGTTGTTGGAACCATAAAAGGAAAAAGAAGAACGGTTTATGCTCTTTATATTCCAAAAGAAAGAAAAATCTATGCGATAAATTCTGATATCTTCTTCAATCCTTTTGTGGTTTTGCACGAATATTATCACCATATACGATCAAAGCTTGGAATCCATCGCGGCTCAGAAAGAAATGCAAACAAGTTTGCTCAAGAGTTTATTGATGCATATAAGAAAAGTGCAGAAATATCTGACAGAATCTAATCTTTCTTAATATAAAATTAAAATTGAAATTTTTGCAAGTATATATAATATTGAATACAACATGATGTATGGGCATTATTGCAAAGGGTGCAAAGTGCAACGTTATTGGTTGCGATAAGGATGGAATTCGTTCATTGACTACAGCCAAAGTAGAAGGAACTGGCCTTAGTATTTCTGCCATCTCAAAAAAAACAGTCTTGTGTAAAGAACATTACAAGGAATGGAAAAAAGCAACCAAAGAAGATAGAGACGTAGAAAGAGCTAGATATGACAGGTTCTAGTCTTTTGTATTGAAATATGCTTCTCAGAGGTGTCAGACAGCAAAATGTGTCTAGCTAGCGTTGATACATGTTTTATGGTAAAAATGCCACAAACACCTCGGGCACAGTCAGGATGTGATGATGAAAGAAAAATTCATGTTTGAACCTAATAGCCAATGAAACCGTCAGGCGCTAACTAACTCAATTTGCCGCGTTGAGTGTTTTGAAATATCTTTGTGTATAATTGCATGAGTTTCCTGTTTGAAGGTTAAATTGCACCTGTAACATTTCCATGCTATCATACTCATACTTTCATTAAATCGGTTTTTTATATATAAAATCCGCGTAGCTTTTGTACTTTTCACTTTATCAGATTCTAAATTACAACAAAATGTGTGTTCAGTAACTTTGTTAAACTAACGTTAAATATGTCAAAAGTAAAATAATGAAATAATGAAAGAGGAACGAGTCAACCTAAGCAATGTTGATGCAGACAATCTAGTAAACGCTACTAAACAACACTTCCAAGAACTAGGTCTTCAAATAATTCATGAAGACAAGTTTGAGAATTATTGGAGCATTAAGGCACATAAAGGTGGAAAACTTGCCACAGTAACTGGCAGCATCAGAGATGTCGAGGTACTAGTAACTGGTGCAAATAACAACTATGAATTAACTCTTCGAACAGGAGCATGGGGTAGGGATATAGCAATTCCTGCACTTCTTGCAAGCATGGTTTCTTTGGGAGGTGCAGCAGCTGTTGCAGCTACCGAGGTTTACCGGGCATATAAATTTGAAAAAAACTTTTGGGATTGGCTCAACAAGCAAGTATCTCAGATAGGCAACAATGCAACCATAAGCCAGCCAAAGGTCGTCTTACCAGATACGCCAACAAAATAATTTCTCTATTTTCATGTCTATTATATACCATTTACAAAATTGTCACAGAGTATTTTAATGCCAACAGACCTTTCGAAATAAAATGACTTCATTTAAACAGGGACGCTGGAATTTGATCGAGCTTGTAACCGATCCAAAAAGTGCTGCGTTTAGAAAACAGCTTGAAGAAATTGAAGTCAAAGTACGAAATTTTGAAAAAAAGAAAAATTATCTTAAACCAAACATCTCCACTCAAAAATTTGCGCATCTCCTCAGTTCCCTCGAAGAGATATCTGAAAAGTTTAGCAAAGTTAGCGGATATGCTTCTTTAGGATATTCTGCAGATACTCAATCAGATGAGGCCACGTCATTACTAACTAGATTGACAAAGCTTGGCTCTCAGATTGAAAATCGTACTTTGTATTTCGATCAATGGTGGAAAAAACAATTAGACCAAAAAAATGCAGACAGATTAATAAAATCATCGGGGGAATTGTCAGAATTTTTAAGGTTCAAAAGACTGTTAGCCAGATATTTACTTTCAGAATCTGAAGAGAAAATAATCAATACATTAGATGTTACCGGTAGCACTGCATTAGTCAAACTCTATGATAAAATCACAAACGCCTTCCAGTATGTAATGAAAATCGATGGAAAATTGAAAAAATACAACAGAGAAGAGCTTGGCGTACTTGTTAGAAACCCCAAATCCAAAACAAGAGAAGTTGCATACAATGCACTCTTGTCTCAATATGACAAACAAAAAGGGGTTCTTGGGGAGATATATCAAAATCTAGTACAAAACTGGAAAGATGAGAGCATTGAGATTAGAGGATATGCATCCCCGATATCTGTCAGAAATATTGCTAATGACATAGATAGCAAGATAGTTGATTCTCTTCTTTCCGTTTGCAAGTATAATGCACCAGTATTTCAAAAATTCTTTACGCTAAAAGCCAGAATGCTTGGAATGAAAAAACTTCGACGTTATGACATCTATGCTCCAACATTGAAGGTAAAACAAAAGTCATACAAGTATGATCAGGCAGTCAAGATGGTTTTACAGACACTAGATGGTTTTAGTCCAACATTATCAGAATATGCAAAAAAAGTCTTTATACAAAATCATGTTGACTCTTCTATCAGACCTGGAAAAAGAAGCGGAGCCTTTTGTAGTACCATATCACCAAAGATAACACCATATATTCTTGTAAATTTCAAAGGCAAATCAAATGATGTGTTTACATTAGCTCATGAATTGGGTCATGCTATACACAGTCTTGCTGCATCAGACAAATCAATTTTTGTGGCAGAAGCACCATTACCGCTAGCAGAAACCGCATCGACGTTCTCAGAGATGTTGTTGTTTGATGAAATTCTAAACAAAGTTTCTAGTGAAGAAAAAAAATCAATACTCACAGAACATATTGATGATCTTTATTCGACCATATCAAGACAGGCCTTTTTCACATTATTTGAAATCGCAGTACATAAAAAAATTGGTGAAGGTGCTACTGTTGAAGACATTTCAAATGAATATATGAAAACTCTCAATGAACAATTTGCTAATTCAATTAACATACCAAGTGATTTTGGTATAGAGTGGAGTTGTATTCCACACCTTTATCACTCTCCGTTTTACTGCTATGCATATTCATTTGGAAATCTGTTGGCATTATCATTTTTCCAGAGATATAAAAAAGAAGGCAAGTCCTTTGTACCTACTTATATCGAAATTCTTTCTGCTGGAGGATCAAAGAAACCAGAAAACCTGTTAAAAGAACACAGTATAGATATTTCATCACAAAAATTCTGGCAAGACGGTTTTGAATATATCAAAAATCAAGTTAACAGGCTCTCAAAACTGAATAATTAAAATCGCCTAGCAGCCAAGCGCCCCCAGCTGCTAGGCATGTTCCCCTGCGGTTTGAACCGATGTCAACAAGAATGAGCACAAATTACCATTTAAACCATTGGAATCCTGATCGCTTAACTAAAACTATTTTATTTTATTTCACATACCAAGGCTAAGTGAAATATCCAAGGTGTTGCAATAAAGATCCAGTATATTTGATTACTTATGACTGTGGGCCTGACCCAAAGGAAACCATCCTTGTATGCAAGGATCATTATTTAGAAGAACCATTTCAGCGATTTGCAATCAAAATCGAAAAATTGCAAGAGTAGACTTAATAGTTCGATCTAAAAACTGCATTTATTGAAATATATAATTATTTTTTCTCTTGTTTTTTCAATTTTAGTTTTCAATGTCTTTAGTGCATATGCACAACAACCTCGACTTGCATCATTTGAGGAGGTAGGTCAAGTTCTAATTGATCAAAAATTTCAAAATCAAACAACCGCATTTATAGCACTTGAATCCACTAGTCCATTGGAAATGCGCGTCCCTGCAGGACTTGATCAAAAAATACGCAGTACTGCTAATCTTACATCTGTTACAATAACAAATGCGCAGAATTGTGTTTTAGGAGTTCCAAAATATGATTCGTGTGTTTTGGTAACTATAGATGACCAGTCATTAATAGAATCATACAACATTACAAAAATTCAGACACAGTCTAAGGCAATAGGAGATAGTTTGATAGGCGACATTAACAGTGCGTTTCACTTAAATTCCGAGTTTAACAACATCTACATAAATCCAAAAGGAGAATTTAGTAGTGCATTAGGTACATCTGGTGCGGTTTCAGGGAACAGGACAATTTCCATAGTATACACAATGTCAAGTTCTAAATCAGATTATTTGTTTGATAGTTTTACTTCAATATTGTTACCTCCACAAATAAAAGATGCCGGCGGGTTTTTGAATGTTGCAAAAAAAATGTCAAGTAATTCTAATTCGTCTGTAACTTTTGCCATAATACCCAAAACCAATTTATCAATTTATCAACTCCAAGTATCAGAGCGTTTTCCAATTAAAAGTACCATAACTACAATTAGTCCTCTGGAACTTTTTGGAGTAGACAAGATTGAAAGATCAAATTACTTTAACGCTGGGTTTTTCCCGCTAAATTCAATTCTTCAAGTCACGGTATTATCAAATCAGCCACAAACAATTACTGGTCATGGAGGAGATCTTGTTCCAACTCAAGAAAAAAACGGGCAGACACTTCCGTCAGATTTTACAAAAACAGGATGGATATTTGATCCAAGTTCCGGGAACCAGATAACAGCAATCTATCTTTTTGGAACAACTCTCTCAGCTAGTAAAAATGATCTAACATTAACCATAGAAAATGGAACTACTGGAATTGAAAACCCAGCTCAACCGAGTACACCTACGCCTACAACACCGGCCAAACCTACGAATGCAGACTATACACCATATGTCATAATTGGTATTGTTGTAGCTGCAGGCGTTGCAATTTACATATTTCTTAGAAAGCGATAGCTAAAGAATTAAGACTGCTGCTGCAAAAACTGTAGTCCAGCGTCCTTTTGGATCCCCAATAGCGCTTTGTGTAATATTTCTTGTTTTGTAAATTTCCCCTGAAATTTTCCATTGTTTTCTTTTTTCGTCCCAACTTTTATCTATATCAAATTTTATTCCAAGTGAGGATGCAAGCATTTGTGCAGCAATGTCCTCAGCATAATCTCCAGCTTCTTTTTCTGTTTCTCCAAACGAATGATATTCGGATAGATAGCCATACTTGGTTTTGTCAGCAGGTTCAGCAATGCCAACAGAAGCAGCCATCAACCTATGTGGCTCGTTGCTTTGTTGTCTAGCATAAATTACAAACTGAACGCTTCCTGGGCGGATCAATTTCAATCCCTCTACACGAGAGATTAATTTTGCACCAGGAGGAAAAATACTAGAAATTAAAACTAGGTTTGTGCCAGAAATGCCAGCATCTCGCAGCGCATATTCAAAACTTGTTAATTGATCTTGATGTACTCCCTTACCTCTGGTAAGGAATAATTTTTTTGCAACTAGGTCTAGCACGATTCATTTCTATTTACTGATCTTTAAATATTTATGTATGGTATGTTAAAAATTATTTCAATGATTTTAGAGATTCAATAATATCTTTACCATGAGATTCAACCTCAATGTCTCTGAAAATTTTTGCAATTTTTCCTTCTTTATCTATGACAAAGGTAGAACGTTTGGCCAAACCAGCCAGATTAAGACCGGCAAAAGTTTTACAAGTTTCTTTTTTCAGATCACTTAGATGTAAATAAGGAATATTATATTCTTCAACGAATTTCTCTTGATCTTCAACTGTATCCACAGATATGGCAAACAATACAGCATCCATAGCCACAATCTCAGGATATGCGGCGACTATAGTCTGAGCCATTTTGAAGACTTTTTTCGAAGGACAGGCAAACAGGTGATTTTTAGGATAAAAACACAAAACTACTTTTTTCTTGTTTTTAAAATAACTAAGTTTTGCGATACTACCATCATTGGCCTGTAGTTCAAAGTCTGGTGCCACATCTCTCTCTTGCATAGACATTATTTTCATATCTAGTTTAATACTATTTTGGGATAGTTTGTAGAGCGCAAAATTCTATAACTAAATGATCTAAATATGGAAAGACTCCTGCACAAACTGGAATTGATGTAACAAAATATAACGAGGTCTAAAGGGATGATAAGAAGTAACAGCCATTTTTCAACACCCAAAAATAATACCCTTACACTCTACAAAATCCAAAGTTATGACATGCTAAACTAGTACAAACAAAAATTAATACATGTGTTTTAGAAACATAACATGAAAGCTGTATACGTAAAAGCTCCAGATGATGTGGAGATTAGAACCATAGAAAAACCGGTCGTAAAAAGTGGTGAAATATCAGTTAGGATGCATGCGTGTGGCGTCTGTGGCTCAGATTTAGAGAAAATTTACGGACAGTACAGCCAACCCTCAATGAGACTTGGACATGAACCATCAGGAACAATTGTACAGGTAGGAGAGAATGTCAAAGATCTCAAAAAAGGCGACAGAGTATTTGTTCACCACCATGTACCATGTTATTCGTGTCATTTTTGTTTACATGGAAATGAGACTATGTGCCAGAAATATTCTGAAACAAATCTTCTTCCATGTGGTCTTGCTGAAGAATTTGTGGTACCTGAATGGAATGTATCTCATGGCGGAGTCATAAAAATACCAGATGCCATTAGTTTTGACGAAGCTGCAATGATTGAACCACTCGCATGTTGTATAAGAGCATGGAATAAAATTAAAATAAAAAAGGGTGATTCAGTTGCAATTTTTGGCGCAGGACCAACTGGAATGATGCATGTAATGCTAAGCAAGGTTTACGGATTAAATGAAATTTTTTGTTTTGATGTGAATGATTTCAGATTGGATTTTGCAAAAAAATTTCAAATAACTGAATCTATAAAATCAACAGATTCCAAGGCCCATGAAAAAATCCTTTCAAAGACACAGAACAGAGGTGTAGATGTAGTAATTGTTGCCACGAGTAGTCTTAGTGCCATAACTCAGGCGATAGAGTTTATAAGAAAAGGAGGAACCGTAGTTTTGTTTGGTGTTCCATCCAAAGATGCGAAACTTCAACTTGATGTCAGCAAAGTCTATTCTAACGAAATAACAATCATTCCAAGCTATGCTGCATCAGAAACTGATACCATAGCAGCACTCAAATTAATTCAGGATAATAGTGTACAAGTAAAAAAGCTGATAACACATAGATTTGATCTTATTGAATCAAAAAAAGCATTAGAATACGCACACCACGGAAATGACGCTATGAAAATAATTATAACAAATTCAGAAACGCTTAACTAAGGTTTTTTTGGAACATTAAGACGTGGATTGGGGATTAAAAAACAGGCTCGCACGCATAATCAGACCACATAGTGGTCGTGGAGTCATGCTAGCAGTAGATCATGGTTATTTCTTAGGCCCAACAGAGCACCTTGAACTACCACGTAAAACAATCCAGCCGTTGTTACCTTATGCAGATTCGCTCATGTTAACACGTGGCATTTTGAGAACTTCGGTTGATGAGAAATATCCTATTCCTATAGTCCTTAGAGTTTCAGGAGGTTCTAGTATCATAGGAAAAGATCTCTCAAATGAAAAGATAACCACTTCCGTAAAAGAGGCAATAAGGCTTAACGCAACCGCTCTTGCACTCTCAATATTTGTAGGGGCAACATACGAACATGAATCACTTGTAAATCTAGGAAAACTTGTAGATGAGGGTGAAGAGTATGGCATACCTGTTCTTGCAGTTACTGCAGTTGGAAAAGAACTTGAAAAACGTGATGCGAGATATCTTGCACTATCATGTAGAATTGCAGCCGAATTTGGTGCACATATTGTTAAAACATATTATTGTGAAAACTTTGAAAAAGTAGTAAACAGTTGCCCCGTACCTGTAATAATAGCAGGTGGACCAAAGCTAGATTTTGAGCTTGATGCATTACAATTAACTTATGATGCACTACATGCAGGTGCAGTTGGAGTTGACATGGGAAGAAACATCTGGCAGTCAGATTATCCAGTTCCAATGATAAAGGCAGTTCGGGCACTGGTACATCAACGTGTTACTGTCAAAGAAGCACATGAAATATTTACCAAAAATAAAGAAATTGAAAAAAACCCAAAACCTGCATCTGAAACAACTACTACCCAACCAAAAACTAAAGCAAAATCTACAAAATCAAAAAAGACTAAATCAAACTAGTCTGATATTTTAGAAAGATGTATGTGTACTATTTTCCATTTATTTGATTTTATCAAAACAAAGGTTGCTCTACTTAACATAGAAAGATGTTGCCCTCTGAAGCTATAATTATCAACTATCATTCCTGTTTGTCTTAATTGAAATGTAACTACCGCGCTGTTTTCAAAAAGATCTATTCTAGGATTTATTATTTCATATTCATAATCAGATATACTAACAAATCTTAATTCTTGTAACGCAATTGTGGTTGCATAATCTTTGATGTCAAATGGCGGTATATCACCATAGCTTGAAAATCGTGTATCGTTTAGTTGTATCGCAGCTAGCGGTGCAAGGTTTTTTGTTTTTCCAGCATCAAAAAAAATCTTGATTATCTCTAGTATTTCCTCTCTGTCAGACAAAATCAACTTTGCTTGAGAAGCTTCGCGTTTAAGTTTTTTGAAAACCATACTAAATTCATTATTTTTTGTCATATGATAGTAACACATAATGAAATAATTATCATGCATCTAGGTAGTTTTTAACAAATTTAACCGATTTTTCTAGCAATATTTATAAATTATTCTTGTTGCAATTCTATAGACTGAAATGAAGTTAGGGGGATCGGCGAGCATTTCTAGTATTCTGTTGCTAGTCGACCTTATGCTGTAAGATTACGGCTTAGTTTCTGGTGAAAAAATTATGGAAAAAATGTCAGGTGCTAGATCATTAATGGTTGCCCTTGAGAAAGAGGGCGTGGAGCTAGCCTTTGGGCTACCCGGTGGTGCAAACTTGCCAATCTACGACGAGTTATACAAAAGCAACATTCGCCACATATTGGTAAGACATGAACAATCTGCATCACACATGGCAGATGGATTTGGGAGAGTGAGTAGAAGACCGGGAGTCTGTTTTGCAACCTCAGGTCCCGGTGCAACAAACATTGTAACAGGAATTGCAACAGCACAAGCTGATTCTGCTCCAATGATTGCAATTACTGGACAAGTTCCATCAAAGATGATAGGTAAAGATGCATTTCAAGAAAGTGACATTATTGGAATTACAAATCCAATTGTCAAATACGCTTTTCAACCAATGGATGCAGCCGAAATTCCAACAGTGGTAAAAAAAGCATTTTACATTTCATCAACAGGAAGACCAGGCCCTGTTTTAATAGATATTCCAAAAGATGTACAGCAAAATGAAGCTGAAATGCATTTTCCAAACGAGGTTAAAATCAGAGGATATCATCCGTGGATAGATCCAGACATCAGAGAAATCGAACGTGCTATAGACATGCTTCTTTCAGCAGAAAGGCCAATAATTCTTGCAGGCGGGGGAGTAATAATTTCTGGCGCCTTTGCAGAATTACAATCAATAGCAGAACTTCTCATGATTCCTGTAGTAACTACTTTTAAAGGAAAAGGATCATTTCCAGAAAATCATATGTTATCACTTGGTCCAATAGGAATGCATGGACATGCCGAAGCAAACAAAATGATGGTAGAGGCAGACTGTGTTCTTGCTGCAGGCTCTAGATTTTCAGATAGATCAGTTGGAACATTTGAAGAATTTGAAAAGAGATTAAAAATCATACACATGGATGTGGACCCAGCAGAGATTGGTAAGAATCAAACAACAACTGTTGCCGTAGTCGGCGACATCAAGGCGTCATTAAGAATAATGGTAAAGATGTTAGTTCAAAAAGCAATCAAGCGCGGTGACGATAATCCTTGGTTAAAGCGAGTAAATGAAACCAGAGACTATTATAGAGAAAATTTGAAGATTCATCCACATCCGCTTGGTGCAGCAAAAATTTTACGCAAGTTAAGAGAAGTGCTACCTCATCAATCAATTGTAACTACAGAAGTAGGCCAACATCAGATGTGGGCTTCATTATTTTTCGATGTCATACAACCTGGTACTTTCTTTAGTTCAACAGGTCTTGGAACTATGGGTTGGGGATTTCCAGCTGCAATTGGTGCAAAGGCAGCAAAACCAAGTGTTCCTGTATTAGATATTGCTGGAGAAGGAAGTTTTAACATGACAGAAAATTCACTTGCAGTATCAGTGTTAGATAATTTACCTGTCATTGTTTTGTTGATGAACAACTTTTCACTTGGAATGGTAGCACAGTGGCAGAGAACATTCTACGATAGAAGAATGATCGGAATTGATCTTAAAAACTGCCCAGATTATGTTAAACTAGCAGAATCATATGGAGCCCAAGGCATAAGAGCCGAGTCCATTGATGAGGTTGGCAAAGCTGTTCAAACCGCACTTAAAAGCGACATTGCAACTGTAATCGACATACCAATAGACCCACAAGAAGATGTTTTGCCATTTGTAGCACCAGGTACGCCACTCAAGGACATGATCCTACCATCATAGGGATTCCATGTGGTCCATAATTTCCGTCCTAGTAGAGAATAAACCAGGAGTCTTGTTTAAAGTGACAAATCTTTTCAGATCAAGAAATTACAACATAGATAGCATCTCAGTAGGTGTAACTGAAAACCCAGAATTCTCCAGAATGACAATCACTACATCTGCTGACGAAAAACAACTCAATCAAATAATAAAACAGCTTGACAAATTGATCGACACTGTTGAGGTAAAACGCTTAGAAGAGAAGATGAGCGTATATAGAGAACTAGTACTCATGAAGATCAAAGTAAGCAAGCCATCAGATAGCATGGAAATAATGAATCTTGCAAATGCTTTCAAATGCCAGGTTCATGATGTGAGAAAGACATCAATCATGGTAGAGATAACTGCCACACCAGACAGAATTAACGCATTTGAGGATCTAGTACGAGGATATGGAATTTTAGAAATTGCAAGAACAGGAATATGTGCACTTACAAGAGGTGGCGTCAATGAAGATTAGAATTTTTGATACAACATTAAGAGATGGGGAACAAACACCTGGAGTTGCTCTAACACCGGAACAGAAACTAGGCATTGCAGAAAAGCTAGACACACTTGGTGTTGATGCCATAGAAGCTGGATTCCCAGTAATTTCCGATGGAGAAATGCAAGGTATCAAGTTGATATGTAATGCAAATTTTCGTGCAGAGATTTGTGGTTTAGCAAGAACAGATAAAAAAGACATAGATGCGGCAGTTTCAGCAGGCCTCAAATACATCCACACATTTATCGCAACATCAGACATACATCTCAAGTACAAACTAAAACTAACACGAGATCAAGTATTAGCAAAAGCAATTGAAGCTGTAGAATATGGAAAATCGCTTGGTTTGCAAGTAGAGTTCTCTGCAGAAGATGCGACAAGAACTGATAGAGAATTTCTTAGAAAAGTTTTCAAAGAAGTTGCAAATGCAGGTGCAGATAGAATAGACATACCAGATACAGTCGGATATTCCACGCCAGGATATATTGCAGAGATAACAAAAGATGCAATTGAAGCATCAGGTCTACCAGTCAGTATACATTGCCACAATGATTTTGGTCTTGCAGTTGCAAATGCAATTTCTGCAATACAAGTAGGTGCACAATGTGCTCATGTTACAATAAACGGAATAGGGGAACGAGCTGGTAATGCATCTCTTGAGGAGTTGGTAATGGCGCTTCAATGCTTACAGTTTGATAAAAAATATGAGACAAATATTAACACAAAACTTCTCTATGAGACCTCAAGGTATGTTTCCAGCATAGTAGGAATTCATGTACAACCAAATAAAGCCATAGTTGGTGAAAATGCATTTGGACATGAATCTGGAATACACACACATGGAGTTTTGAGCAATCCATTGACCTACGAGCCGATTAGTCCTGAACTGGTAGGCAGGACAAGATGGTTCCAAGTAGGAAAACATGCGGGAGCTCATGGAGTTTCTGCAATGCTTGAAGAATATGGAATTCAACCCACAAGGGATCAGGTTCATGAAATTTTAGAGAGAGTAAAAAAACTCGGAGACCAGGGAAAACATGTTACTGACGTCGAATTGCTTTCAATAACAGGCGAAGTCATGCAAACGCAAGGTCTAAAGAGATTAGTACATCTTACTGGATTTTCTGTGTCAACTGGTATGGGCAACATGCCATATGCATTTGTCAAATTAAATATAGAAGGAAAAGACTTTATCGGAACTGATTATGGTGTTGGTCCAGTAGATGCGTCAATAAATGCAATTCAAAAAATAACTGGGGAGATAGCCAAGGTACGAATTAAAGATTATAAGTTAGATTCCATAGCTGGCGGTTCCGATGCACTTTGTGAAGTTACAATAAAGGTAGAAGATGCATATGGCAATCTTGCATCAGCAAAATCAGTAGGAGAAGACATTGTAATTACTAGCGTACAAGCAATGATTGATGGTATAAACAGAATAATGCTCAAGAAAATTCTAAAGCAGAAAAATTTGGGAAAATAAATGTATCAAATTGCACTCATAACAGGAGATGGTATAGGGCCAGAGATTTCGGAGTCTGTGATCAAAATTTTAGAAACAGTAAATGACAAACTTGATTTAAAAATAAAAATAGAAAAACTCGAAGCTGGTGACAACGTATTAAAGAAAACAGGAAAAGCATTACCTGAATCAACTTTAGAATCTGTCAAAAAATCAGATGCATGTTTGAAAGCTCCAGTAGGTGAAAGTGCCGCAGATGTAATCATTGTCTTAAGAAGAATGTTAAACCTCTATGCAAACATCAGGCCTGCAAAATCATACCCTAACATGCCCGCACTAAAAGACAACATTGACTTGGTCATAGTTAGGGAAAATACGGAGGATCTTTACACTGGCATGGAGTTTGATATTGGAAATACAGCAGTAGCTTTACGCACGATTTCAGAAGGTGCATCAAAACATATAGCAAAATATGCATTTTTAATGGCAGCCCAACGAAACCAGAAAAGAAAGGTCACATGCGTTCACAAATCCAACGTAATGAGAAAGACAGATGGTCTTTTTGTAAGATCTTGTAGTGAAATAGCAAAAGGCTTTCAGGACATACACTTTGAACAGATGTATGTAGATGCGTGTGCCATGAATCTCGTTAGGCAACCAGAGACATTTGATGTAATTGTTACGACCAACTTGTTTGGCGATATTTTATCTGATGAAGCAGCTCAGGTGGCAGGAGGTTTAGGTATGGCGCCTGCCGCAAACATAGGAGATGATTTTGCGTTATTCGAGCCAGTTCATGGAGCAGCGTTTGATATTGCTGGAAAACAGGAGGCAAATCCTTCCTCGTTCATTCTTTCTGCAAAAATGATGTTTGAATGGCTTGGAATGAAAAATAATGATCAAAAATGTTTCATAGTAGCAAAAAAAATAGAATCAGCTGTATATGGTGTCGTACAAAAAGGAATAAAAACCAAAGACATTGGGGGCAACATTACAACTAGTGAATTTACTGAGCACGTAATTTCAAATATTACTTAAGGTCTGATTTCGGCGGTTCTAGTGACCAAAAAAACATTGCAAGACATACTGGAATCATAATCAGAATGGCGGTACCAAACGAGATCCAATAAAACATAGGATCAATACCAGGAATTAGCGGTATTGGAAATACCGTATACGCCCACACAAATGCGATAAATCCAAGAAGGATCTTGTTTCTTTTGAAAATTTTCCAACCAAGTTTTCTTTTTGTTATAAAACAACGTTTGCATCTTGTCCTATCATCTGTCATACATGATGTGCAACAACGTTTTTCACAAAAGTAACACCTGCGGTCTCCAAATTCAGAGCCGCAGAAATCACACTGTTGCACGGATATTTTCACCAGAATAAGATTTATCTTTTTATGGAGAAAGTCTTTCTGGATCACGTGGATACAAGACAACTTCTCTGACATTATCTATTTTTGTAAGAACAGACATCAATCTATCAAGACCTAGACCCCATCCTGAATGAGGCGGCATGCCCCAGTCAAATGCTCTAAGGTGATCTGCAAACTGGTCAGGGTTAAGCCCTTGTTCCTCAAGCCTTGACTTTAGTTTTTTTGGATCATGCAATCTTGTACCTCCCGATGATAGTTCAAGATATCCATACTGGAGGTCAAATGAGCGAGACAAAGTGGGATCATCGTCTTTTTCATGGATGTAAAACGGTTTTAGTTTCATAGGCCAATCAATTAAAAAGTAAAAACCAGGATGTCTTTCTCCCAAAGCACGTAGGTGTGAGTCCTGCAAATCATCACCGATTTCAAGTTTTATTCCATCATGTGATAATTCTTCAATTGCTTTTTTGTATGTTAAGCGTTCAAATGGAGTAGAAGGTTTTTTGATTTCAATGCCAAGTGTCTTTTGTTCGGTGGTACAATTTTTCTCCGTATAATCAAACACATTGGTTACAACTAGCTCCAAAATATCCATCACGTCAGAATAATCCATAAACGCCGCTTCGATATCGACACTTGTAAATTCTGTAAGGTGTCTTACTGTATGTGATTTTTCAGCTCGATAATACGACGCAATTTCAAAAACACGTTCTAGACCTATTGTAAGTTGTTCCTTGTAAAGTTGTGGACTCTGAGCAAGATATGCTTGCTTTTCAAAATATTTTAGTGAAAAAAGATTTGCTCCGCCTTCACTTGCACTACCAATTATTTTTGGAGTATTTACCTCAATGAAATGATTTTCTGTAAGTGTTTTTCTAATTGAAACAAGTGCATGATGTCTTAATTTAAAAATAGATGCCGTTTTTTGGTTACGAAGATCAAGTGCTCTTGCATTTAACCTGTTGTCAATATTGCTCTCTAGTCTTCCAATAGGATCTATTGGTAATGGATGTACAGCTAATGCCAAGATATCAATTTTTTCAGATTTGATCTCAAATGGAAAATCTCTAGCTTTTGATTGTTGAATTGTACCAGTTATCCTAACTACGCTTTGCCTATTCAACCCCTTGACTTGTGCTAGTGCTTCATTTCCAACAAGAACAATTTGTGCAACGCCCGTAACATCGCGTAGAGTCAAGAACGTAAGCTTGCCAAGTTCTCTCATATCCTCTATCCAGCCTCCAACTACCACCTTTGTTCCTATCATCGAAGAGTCAAGGTGACCAATGTAATGAGTTCTTTTGAAATCCATACCATAAAAAGTCATTATACTAATGATATAACCTCTTCTTCCAAAACCCACATTTAGATCAATGATCTAAGATGATCGATGTATTACATTTCTGTAACTGATCTTAAAACACAGTACAAAACACAGACAGGGATTGTTCATGCGGTAGATAATGTAAATTTTTTTTTAGAAAGGGGTGAATCTATTGGAATTGCTGGCGAAAGCGCGTCTGGAAAGAGCACCCTTGGACTTTCCATAATGAGGTCACTTCAAGGTGGCAAAGTAGTTTCAGGGGACATATTACTTGAAGGTAAATCCATAATTAAAATACCAGAATCGGAATTTACAAAAAAATACCGATGGAAGGAAATTGCCATGATCTTTCAGGGAGCCATGAATTCGTTAGATCCCGTGTTTACAATAGAACAGCAATTACATGAAATTTTAAAACAGCACAACTATAAAGGGGATTTTAATAAAAAATCTTCTGAAACTCTAATCTCTGTTGGTCTAAATAGTTCAGTATTAAAAAAATTCCCTCATGAGCTTAGTGGAGGCATGAAACAAAGGATTGTTATTGCAATGGCGCTTCTTTTAAATCCAAAATTTGTAATTGCTGATGAGCCAACAACTGCCTTAGATGTGCTTGTACAAGCACAGATTATCAATCTACTCAAACAACTGAAAAAAGATGGAATGAGTATTATGTTGATTACACATGACTTGGCAATAATATCTGAAATTGCTGAAAAAATAGGAGTCATGTATGGTGGTAAGATGGTTGAGTTTGGCAATTCATCTGAAATTTACAATAATCCAAAGCATCCTTACACACAAGGCCTCCTAGAATCCATACCATCACTGAAAGAAAATAAGAAACCAAAATTCATCCGTGGAGATCCTCCTAGTTTGATAAATCCTTCTGAAGGATGCAGATTCTATGATAGATGCCCACATGCAATGGAAAAATGTAAAAAGGACCCCCCTAAAATTAAAACCGATTCAGGGTATGTTTTGTGCTGGCTTTATGAATAATTTCTCAATGTAATTTAGTTTAAAATATATTTTAAAAGTTTTTAATTTTAATCTGTTAAAAATACTAGATTATTTTTAAAATCATCAAGGTGCATATTGTGCATAAGCTGCACCGCTACCGATGTTACACGTTCTTGGGTGTTCGGCATCATAACAACCTACAACTTTTTGATTTACTGCATCCATGCCTTGTGCAATCAATACATTTCTGTCCCTTCCATTGCTATCAGTTGTCTGGGTGTTATCCAATCCAACATAGTGTTGTCCAGATACTACATTCATTTCATCAAGTAATGCTATTGCTCTTGCTTCAGAATCTGCCAAAGTTTTTTCAATATATGCTTGTCTATCTCTTCCATTCTCATCAGTTGAAACACTTGCTGAGCCAGCATAATTTGTAGTCCAACTTGCTATTTGTGCAGCCAAATCAATATTTTGTTGTTCCAATGTCGCTATTCCTTGTTGTATCAAAACATTTCTGTCTCTTCCATTGCTATCAGTTGTCTGGGTGATATCCAATCCAACATAGTGTGGCCTTAAACTTGCTAATGCTAGTGCTATTTTGTAATTATTTTTATCCATATTTGCTTTTGCCAGTGCAATAGCTGTGTTTCTATCCATGTATACGTGTTCATTTGTAGGAGTACTAGTCAAACCTGCATAACCTGTTGAAAATTTATCCAAGCCCAATGAATGAATTTCATCAAAGATTGCTATGCCTTTTGCCGTTGCATATGCCCTTCCATAATCAATGCCAGAATTTCTTTCACGATAAACAGTTTCATCTGTAGGAGTATTAGTCGATCCAGCATAATGAGTACCTTGATTTAGTGGTAAGGCATGTGTATTTTCATATTTTTGTAAAGCCCTTGCCTGGCCAACAGCTGCGGCCCTTTGGATATCACTCCAGCTATCATCTGCTGATGCCAAATTGACAAGATATTGACCGCTAAAACCGAACATTACAATAATCATTAAACTGGCTAGTATCTTTTTTTGCACGAATTCTATCATATTTAATGGGTTTTAAAACCTTGCGATAGTTGGAATTTACTAAAATGATCGCTTGATATAATTCGAATTTCTTAGTATTGCGTTGGAAGAAATTCTTTCAGTACAAAACCTAACCAAGTACTTTGCAAATAAAGGGATTTTTTCTTCTTCAAAAATAGTCAAGGCGGTTGATGGAATATCCTTTTCTTTAAAAAAAGGCGAAGTCCTAGTTTTAGCAGGAGAATCAGGATCAGGTAAAACTACCATATCTAGACTAATCCTTAGAGCAATAGAACCAGATTCTGGTACAATTTTTTTTGAAGGTGTAGAAGTTACCAGAGAAAGTAGAAACCTAGACAAGCTGAGAATGCAGTGTCAGATAATATACCAAGATCCTTATGCAGCTATAAACCCAAGGATGAAGGTTTCTGACATCATTATGGAACCACTACAAATTCATAAAATAGGAACCATGTCAGAAAGAAAAAAAATGGTAATAGACGCACTCCATGAAGTTAGACTTGAACCTGCTGAGACAATTTATGAAAAATATCCGCATATGCTTTCTGGAGGTCAAAGACAAAGAATAGTTCTTGCAAGAGCTCTAGTTACAAAACCAAAGGTAATCATTGCAGACGAACCAGTATCAATGCTAGATGTTTCTGTAAGAGCTGAAGTTCTAGAGCTGATGAGAGAGCTTCAGGAAAAATACGGAATTTCCTATATTTACATCACACATGATTTGTCCACAGCGCGTTATCTAGGGCAAAGAATTGCCATTATGTATCTTGGAAAAATTGTAGAATTAGGGCCAATTAATGATGTACTTCTTCATCCAAAACATCCATACACACAGGCACTCATAGATGCCATATCAGAGCCCAATCCAGCCAATCTTTATCAAGATAAAAAAATCAGAATCAACGAACCTACAGATATTGATGTCTATCAGGGTTGTCGATTTCGTTCAAGATGTCCTTATGCCATTGAAAAATGCAAAGATGAACCTCCGCTTGACCAAGTAGAGGAGGATAGGCTTGCTGCCTGTTTTGTAAAAATAAATTAATTGGCGACTTGTTGCAAGTTTGAAATCTTGTGCGAAACTACTTGTGAAGCGCCATTCTTCGAGAATACACCATAAATCAGACTTGCTTTTTGCACAGTAGAATCCTTTAATGAAACCATAATCATCTGGCTTCCTTTAGCGCGTTCTTCAAGTATTTTTGAAAGTCGTTCTGTGTTTTGCGCATCAAGATGGGCATCTACTTCATCAAGCAGATAAAACGGCGAGGGCTTCAATGTCTGTAATGCTAAAAGAAATGTTATTGCTGCGAGTGTTTTTTCACCACCACTAATTGATGTAGATTCTCTTTTTTGCTTGTCGGGGAACTGGACAAGAAATGACAATCCAGAAGAAAATATGTCATCTTCATTTTGTATTTCGAGCCAAGCGTTTCCTCCTGTCATTTTATTAAAAACTTCGCGAATGTCTTTGTCTACTTTATCATAGGATTCCAAAAATGTTTGCCTCTTGTTTTTATCAACTTCTTCAATGAATTTCACTATAGAGTTTCGTTCCTCTTCAAGTTCATTTTTACGAGCGGACATTGAATGATATCCATCTGAAATTTCAATGTATGTTTCTGGAGCTTTGGTATTAAGAGAACCGCTTAATGCCTTTCTTTCTGATTCTAGTGCTACCAGTATTTGATCAACGTCAAAGGTTTCCAAGATTTCGTGGTATCCAAACGAGGAAAGAGTGTCGCGTATCTTAACTTCATTTTCAGTAAGGTCCCTAATATCACGTAAAAGAGAGTCGGATTGCCTTTCAAAATTATTAATTTCCTTTGTAACTGTTTTTTCACCATCATACAAATCCTTTAGCTTTGCATCATATTCTTTGAGTGCAGAAACCGATGTTCCAGAAGTCGATATTAGTTGTTGTTCTTTCTCCCTTAAGGACACTAATATGAGATCCACTTTTTCCTTTTCTATTGCCAGTGATCGTGACTCTTCTTCAAGATCATACTTTTCGTGATTAAGCGTGGATTGTTCTTGAGAAAGCAATCGGGTATTTGATTTAAGTCCAGTTTCCTCGTTTGTTAACAAGGTAAGCTGAGATGTTTGTTCTCGGAATTGGGCAGATATGGAGTTCAGAGTGCTTAGAAGTGTAGATTTTCTTTCATTCAATGCTGTAAGTGCAGATGCGATTCGTCCCTGTTCTTCCTCAGCATAGTTTTCTTGTGTCATCAAAACTCGTTCTTCCAAAGAAGCAATGTAGGATTCGAGTTTTGCCGCGTTTGTTTTCAGACTTTCTTCATGCCCTCTAAGTTGTGAAATTCTGGATGTGAGTTGTTCTTCTGATGATGAGATGGATTTTAGCTTCGCTTTAGCATCTGTAAAGCTCAAATCAACGTTTGCAAGACCCGTATCAGAAGCATTATACCTATTGTCTAGGCTTTTTGTTATTCTTTCGATTTTTTTAAGTTGGGCTTTTTTGTCTTGAATGAATTTTTTTAAAAGATCTAATGATTGAACTAAACCATCAACTGAGGTACTTAGAAGAATGATTTTGGTGAGATTAGAAATTTTTGAGTGTATATCAACTACAATAGCATTTGCATCCGCTTCAAAGAATTGACCATTAACTGTTACTGCCCTAAATCCTTTTTTAGATAGAACGTATGCTGATTCGTCTGAATTTACTAGAATAATATTTCCAAAAATAAAATTCTTCAGAGCCACAAGCTTTTCGTCACATCGTATGTAATCAGACAACACACCAACTATACCATGTTCTTGCGGTAAAGAAATTTTTGAATTTGGAATAGCGTCTAGTGGGATAATGCGTATTTTCGGAAGCTTTTTTTCTTGTGCAAATTCTGCAAGTCCAAGCAAGGTAGCAAAGTCGTTTACAACAAGTGCCTTTAGCCAATCAGAACCTACTGCCAGTATTGGTCTTTCAAATTGTTTGTCCCATGAAAGCATCTCATAAACAAGACCCTGTATTCCCAATCTTTTAGAATCTTCTTTGAGCTTTGCGATAGAATAATCCTCATGCATAACTTCTTTGACAACCCTAATTTTTGCTTCATATTGAGCAGCTGCCTTGCTTGCTTTTTCTAAAATTAGTGTCGTATCCTCAACATCTTTTTCAATTTTTGTTTTCCTTTCAGACATGTTTGCTAGTCTTGATTTTAATTCTTTTATGGTTGCTTCATGTCCAGCACGGATTATTTTTAATTTCTGTTCAAGATTTAATAGCTTTTCTTTTTCTTCTAAAAGGGATTTAATTTTCACAGAATTTTGTTGAATTTTGTTTGCAATATCGGTTCTTTCTTGTTCTATTTTTGAGAACGAGAGTTTTGTGTCGTGAAGAGAATTTTTAATATTTTTTATTCTTTCATCTATTTTGAGTTTGTTTGTTGCTGCCTGCGATTGTTGTTTTAATACATGGCTAATTTCAGAATCGACAGATGAAAGATCCGTGTTCGCGGTTTTTTTGGTGCCATTAATTGAATTTATTGATTCTTTTAGTTGTTGAATCTGTACTTCTATATGGGATCTTTTTTCATTTAAATTATTTAATTCTGATTCGATTTCAGGCAGACGCAAATCTATTTGGCCTAGTCGTCTGGTGTTAGTTGCAATCTTACTGTTTGCTGCCTCTGACTGATGCATAGCTGCACTAAGTTCGGAATCTATCGCAGCCTTGGCAACATTATATGCATCTACCTCCTCCATGAACTTTTGTTTTTCTTCTTCAAGTTTCTTAATTTCATCTTTTAATTGGCTACGCTGTTCATCTAGTTTTTTTGTTTCAGATTGAATTGCGTTCAAGTTTCTCTCTTTAGAGATTTTTTGGGATTCAATATCTTTTAATTTATTAGAGGATTGGATGGCACGAAATCTTTTGAGTTCTCGTTCCAAAAGATCATATCTTAGTTGATGATTCCTTTCTTCTTCAAGTTCATCTATACGTTTTTTTATCTCATCCATTCTAGCAAGTGCAATTTCGAGTCGTCTGTCTGCTTCATCTAATTGTTTTAAAGCTTCAGTCTTTTTTTCATCAAAATATGCTAAACCAATAATATCCTCAATTATCTTGCGTCGTTCTTCAGCATTAAATTCCGAAATTCTGGTAATCGTTCCCTGTTGAACTATGTTCAATTTGTGAATACTTGCGTTTGCAACTTCTAATATGTCAAGGACATGGTTTCGTTGCATCTTTTTTTGATTCAGATAGTAAATGTTCTCACCAGCCTCGTCCATCTCTCTTGTTATGGTAACAGTGTTGGAGTCAACTGGGATCTTCCTGTCAGTATTATCAAAGTGACAACTTACACGTGCTATCTTTGCACCATGACGACTTCCATCAACATCATGAAGTAACGAGCGTAATTTGTCAACTCTCATTATCTTTGGGGCATTCTCACCTAGTGCAAAAGATATGGCGTCTAGGATGTTGCTCTTGCCAGAACCGTTAGCCCCTGAAATTGCCACAAGACCAGGCTCAAGGTTAATAATTGTATTTTTATAACCAAATGATTTAAAGCCAAATATCTCTAACTTACGAATGTGTACCAATGTTCTCGGTGCTCAGATATGTGAAATAACAGAATATTGACAAGTTTCCTTGACTATGCTAACAACTATTATCGCATGAAAAAATATTGATTTATACAGTAAAAATTTCGTTTTTAATGACAGGAGTTTTCTAGTTACCTGTCTCGTTTTCCTTCGACAAACTCCCTAAATGCTGTTTTTGCTTCTGTATATGGCATCTGTATTGGCGGATGTTTGAAGCAATACGATGAGATGCTAGTCATTGGGCCCGAAAGCTTTCGATCAAGAGCAATTTTTAGTCCCCTAATTGCATCAATCATTATACCAGCACTGTTGTATGCATCAATGACTTTGAGTTTCAAATCAAGTTTGATTGGAATTTTTCCAAAATACTTTCCTTCAATGTTAATGTAACAAATTTTTTCATTATCAATAAAATCAACATAGTCACTAGGACCTATTCTCATCGGAATATCGTAATCAGCCATTGCTTTTACAGCGCTTGTTTTGCTTATCCTCTTATCCTCAAGTCTTTCCTCATCAAGCATATTGTAAAAGTCCATGTCGCCTCCAATGTTAAGCTGATACGTTCCATCAATTAGTACACCTCTATCTACGAAAAGTTTTACCAGTGTCTTATGAACTACAGTAGCCCCAAGTTGACTCATAACATCATCCCCTGCCAAAGGCAGCTTTTTTTCTGCAAACGCTTGTTGCCATTTTGGTTCAGATGCAATAAACACGGGAATTGCATTTAGAAAACCAATTCCAGTTTCAAGTGCCTGAGTAGCATAATACCTCACAGCTTGGGTACTTCCCACAGGCAAATAGTTGACAAGCATTTCAGCACCGGTATCACGTAAGACTTTTTTGACATCAACATCGGGCTCTTTTGAGACTGTAACAATCTGGCTTAGGTGTCGACCAATTCCATCCATTGTAGGACCTTTCTGTACTGGAATACCTAGATGAGGTACATCAGCTACAGTAATGGTGTTGTTTGGTCTTGCATAAATGGCCTCGGAAACATCTTTTCCAACTTTGGTATCAGCGACATCAAATGCAGCAACAACTTCAATGTCACCAGGTTCATAACCTGCAATGTTGTATGCAGTCAGCCCTATGGTATCATGAGGATTTTTAGAATAATAATGAGCGCCCTGTATCAGTGCAGAGGCACAATTTCCAACACCAGCAACTGCTATACGAATCTTTTTTCCCAAATTGTCTCGTATCTACGCAAATTATTCTATCATATTAATTACTTGTGTTTAACATGTAATGATCCTATGTGCAGAAGATTTTATAACCCAATTCTGATCCAACATTTGTGATAAAACCTGGTAGACCAGTTAAGGATATTTCAATAAAAAAAGGTGATACTATACAAAATATTTTTGATGAAATGTCAAAGTCAGGAGGATTTGAATCAAGAAATTTAGTTGAGGGGCTGGATATTTTGTTTACCATGATTCAAGATAAAAAATGTCTGAAATTTCTCTCGTTTGTTGCAGCTATAACATCTACAGGTCTTCGTGGAATAATTACAGATATGATAAAAAACAAAATGTTTGACGTAGTGGTTACTACATGTGGCGCTTTAGATCATGATATTGCCAGATATTTTTCAAATTATCTAGAAGGTTCATTTACACTTGATGATAATGAACTTGCAGACCAACACATTCACAGATTAGGAAACGTGCTCGTTCCAATGGAAAGCTATGGTCCAATAATTGAGGAAAAGATGCAGATGTTTTTAGAAAAAGCCTACAAAGATGGCAAGAAGGAAATGTCCACAGCAGATATAACAAAAATGATAGGAGAAAACCTTGGAGAGGGTTCCTTTCTTTATTGGGCATACAAAAACAACATCCCAGTAATAGTTCCTGGAATAATTGATGGTGCAGTAGGCAGTCAAATTTGGCTTTTTACTCAAAAACACAGTGACTTTAAGCTTCACGTATCTGCAGACGGAGATCTTTTATCTGGACTAATTTTCAAGGCAGAAAAATCTGGCGCATTTATGATTGGAGGAGGCATATCAAAGCATCACACCTTGTGGTGGAACCAATACAGAGACGGTCTAGATTACGCAGTCTACATTACAACTGCACAGGAATTTGACGGAAGCTCAAGTGGAGCACTAATAAGAGAAGCAATCTCGTGGGGCAAAGTCACACAAAAGGCAATGCAGACTACAATTCATGCCGAAGCCACAACCATATTGCCATTTCTTTATTCGGCATTACTTTCAAAGCTCAAATAGTGTAAATTTTTTTTTCGTATACTTTCTCAAAACCCAATTTTGAGTAAAAACCTAGAAGTTCATCTCTTCGATATGTTTCGAGCATAAGAAAATCAAAGTTTTTTGTTTTTACTTTATTTAATGCATAACTAATTAAAAATTTAGCAAGGCCTTTTTTCCTTTTTTCAGGCAGAGTCCCTAGACAATACAACCCCAAGATTGAGTTTTTTTCATATAATGCTACACATGATGCATTATGTTCCGCATCTACCAGATATTCTACTTGTGAGAGAGAGCCTCTTACAATGTTGTTAACTGCACCAATCCATTCATAACAATCATATGATTTACAAAAAACCTCTGCCCATAGAAGTGAGTCTTTTTTTTCTATGCGATGTACATGAAAAGTTTCGTTCTCTGAAATAGGACATTTTTTTAAAACATGTTGTGTATCATAAAATTTAAAATTTTTTTTTAGAAGAAATTCTTCAAGACTAGGATTATTTAACGTGTAAACAAAAGGTCGCATATGGTTTTTCTGAAAAACATCTATTGTTTCATCAATCATCTTTTCACTCAGGCAGGTTATGTTTGTAAGCTTGTCAAAGAACAAATCGTCAGGAAGATTTGTATTCATAAACAACGTGCCACACTCTAGTGGGGTTGTTTTGCTCCAGATTGCTGTAAATCCAAGATCATTTGATTCTATTCTGTCAATCATACAGACAAACCCAATACGCCTGTGATTTTTTCAAAATCTTGCAGATTTATGCTCTCACTTTTCAAAACTAATGTACAGATTTTATCTACTATATCAAGTGCGCTTGGGGAATCAAAATCATCTTCAAAAGAAACAAAAAATTCGTTTATTAAATCAGAAATAACTTGTGACGTACTGTCAGTGATTTTATTTTTAGTGTTGTAAATTTTTTCAAGTAGTGGTTTTTTATTGCAGAGATCGTTTTCATTGTAATTGATTTCATCCCTGTAATGTGTAGAAAAAATATAAATACGCAATAAATTTTGGCCGTATTTCTCAACTAGTTCCCGTGAAAGAACCATGTTCCCAAGCGATTTTGACATCTTTTCACCGTTGGATAATACAAGACCGACATGCATCCAGAGTTTTACTGGATTTTCTAGACCAGTTAGTGCTTTGTATTGCGCGAAATGTGCCTCATGGTGAGGGTATGCAAGTTCTTTGGCACCGCCATGTATGTCATAATGAGTGCCAAAATTTTCAAAGGCAACAGTAGTGTCTTGGATGTGCCACCATGGGACTCCATCTCCAAAATCTCCTTCCCATGAGAATCCAAAATCTTCCGAGCAATTCCAAAGTAGTATATCCTCTTGATTTTTTTTATTTGGCCCAATATCCATCCTATGCAGATTTAGTTGTTGCCGTGATTGTTTGGAAATTACCCCATAATCGTCTATGGTTTTTGTGTCAAAATAGATATTTCCATTTGCAGAATATGCATTCTTGTTTTCCATAAAAAATGAGATATGTTTGGTTATGTTTTCTACGTAATCTGAAACATGTGCAAGCCTCGTGATAGTTGTTATGTTTAACAATTTTATGTCTTTTACAAATTGATCAGAATAAAATCGTGTTAAAGTCCTATAGTCAACAGATTGTGCTATGGCTTTGTTAAAGACGCTTTGATTTATGTCAGTCATGTTTACAAGAACGTCTGTCTTGAAGCCTCTAGCTTGCAGATATCTACAAAGTAAATCATATGTAAGAAAGATTCGTGCATGTCCTAGATGAGTATAATCATAAAGTGTAGGGCCGCAAACGAATATTTTTACATCCGGTTTTTCAAATGGCTCAAAATCTTCTTTCCTTAAAGAAAAGGAATTGAATAACTTGAGCATTTTTGGACCCTATCGTCCACCTTGTGTAAGAATTGGGCTCAGGGTTACGGTGGAACGGATTTTTGTTATTCTTCTAATCTTGTGAGTTATGACATTTTCCAAAGTTGCACCTGAATCGCCTTGTAGCTTGACAAATATGTCGTAAACGCCATATGTGCCTCGTACTTCTTTTACTTCTGGAATTTTCATTAACTCATTTATGATTTCTACTTCTGAACCAAGATCACAGTTTAGAAGTATGTATAATGTTTCCACAAGAAAGGGTTCATTTTAACCAAATAAAAACATTATAAAGTTACCCTTTTAATGGATTCGATTCTGTTTGAAAGTTGTAGAGTTTTTATTTTCTAGAATGGGGTTGCCCATCCTCTTTGTACAAGCATGGTTGCATCATTTGGTTTTACACATGCAGGAGAGCCATCTTCTGCCTTGATAACTAGTTGTAGATCCTGATCGCATTTTACATCCTTTGCTACAATTCCTGTTTTGATTTGTTTTAGTGGCGACATGGTAGTACTGGATGTTTGTGAAGTTTCATTTGATATTGTAAACAAAAATGATTTTGAAATGTTGGTGGCGTTCTTATCAAATGACAAATTAGGACCTGTTTGGTTACCTACTATGTAGGAGAATGTAATAGTTGCATTTGCAGTTCCAGGAGCTGTTGCCCTATAAGCAAGGTTTGAGGACAGACTTGTTCCAGTAATATTTTCACCCGGTTTTAGTATTATTTGAACGGCCATCCAGTTGCATATTTTTTTCAGGTCAACTGTAGCATGGTCATAAAAGACTACAGAAAATGGCCCTCCACAGCCATTATTCACATTTATTGTATTTGGAGAATTGTTGATTAGAGTTGCATTAATTGCAAATGTATCCCCAACTTTGATTGTAGCCGGTTGCACTTGAGGATTGAGAATTTCTACATTGTTTGTATCGTCTGCTTGGATTGGTTTTAGATATGGTGATATGAAAAGCAAACCCAGTAACGTGAAGACAAGAATCATATTTTTATTCATAAATTGGTTCAAACTAGTTCTAATATAAAGAGGCCTAGTCAATTAGTTTAGTTTCACAAATCAGATTCGAATCATGTAGACCCCTTACTAGATTAGTTTTCTTTTAACGAAATAAAACGATGTCCATGATTTAAAAGGATGTAAGAGATAGTCAAGGCATTGGCCCCTGAGATCACAATAAGAGAAATCAAACCAATCAACATAGAGGGTGGCTATCTGATAGATGGTTTTCCATATGCAGGATTAGCAAATGCAATTGCAACAGAATCTTTGACAAGTACCATAGATTTTGAATTAGCCGGTGTCATAGATTCAGAACTTTTTCCTCCAATAACCATAATCAAAGATGGAATGCCTAATTTTCCTGCACGGATATTTGTAAATAGCACGCTAAAAGTTGCAGTTTTCTTATCATATCTTACACCGCATGAATCTCTACATAGAGAAGTGGCAAGAGCAATGTTAAACTGGGCAAATCAACACAAATGCTCTCTAATTCTAAGTAGTTCCTTGATCAAACCCGGAAATGACAACCCATCTATCATGGGAGTAGGTAGCACCGTTGAAGCTAAAAAGAAACTAAATGATGCCAAGATACCAATTTTGCAAAATGGTACAATTCCTGGAATTCCTGGAATTTTATTAAATGAAGGAGTTTTATCAAAAACAGACGTAATTGTACTTGTAGTTAAAGGTCAAGATCCAGGACCTGACTTTAGATCTGGTGCTGAAATCTGCATGGCATTATCCAAACTAGTACCAGGAACAGCTTGTGACTTGCCCACACTTTTACATGAAGCTGAAATAATAGAACAAGGTCTCAAGCAAACTGAAGAAGAAACAGCCCCCCTAAAGGAATCAATGTACGGATGACATATCAAGAAAAAGAAATATCAAAAAATCAACTTGAAAAACTCCTTCAAACTCTTGATCTCGACGAAGGAATTAGAATAGAAAACAAATCAAACATTATTTTCCTTAATAGATCAGCAAAACGATACTGCGTAAATATATCCTCCCAAGGTAATGAAGAATTCTTTTACCATAATAGTGTAAGTGAGGTTCTTGATTTTTTAAATGGAAAAATAGATCAGGCATCTAAAATATTCTCCTATTAATGCTTAAATCAAAAATCAATCTCTAATTTGGAATGGTTACACTTGCAGAATTTGCCATAATAATAATCACGGTTTCGTTATCAGGAGTAATGTCACCAGGACCACTTTTTGCAGCCAATGTTGCATACGGACTAAAGGGTGGAATTAAAACAGGACTAAAAATGGCATATGGGCATACTGTTGTGGAGTTACCGCTTGTAGTTTTACTTGGGATTGGAGCAATTTCTCTTACAACCATACCACAGTTTAGAGAAATCACATCTATTCTTGGCGCGCTAAGTCTTTTTGTTTTTGCAGGAATTCAAATAAAGTCAACCATTAAAAAACCATCAACTATTTTTGAAGGAAAACATGGTCCCTTTCTTGCTGGGATAATTCTTAGTGGATTAAATCCATTTTTTCTCATATGGTGGTTTACCATAGGATTCAAATTAATCACGGATGCAATAATTCTTTATTCATTTGTAGGAATTGGCATCATGTTTGCATTTCACATATGGATGGATTATGCATGGATTTGTTCAGTTGCTTTTTTATCATCAAAGGGCAAGAAGATAATTTCTAACAAAAAATATAGCATTTTCATGATTGCAATTAGCGGTGTTTTAGTATACTTTGGGATTGTTTTTCTTTTACAAGCAATACATTAACCACAATCAAGAATTTCAATTTCAATTCCACATTGGTTATTTAGTTGAATTATTCTGTTGTTGATATCATCACAAAGCTCTGCATTCTTTGTCATGTCATATTTTTTTACATCATTTAGAACATTAATTTGTTTTATAGGGCATGTATTGGAAACATCTACAACATATAAAATTATGATTGCTGCAATTCCCACCAATCCAATAATTATCGCACGTTTTACAAAAGTGCTTACCATGTTTTTAGGGGCGAGCAACGTCGATTTCAATTGTAGATACGTTTCGTTCTTTACCATCTAGTGAGGTCAGCCTTTCCGAAAATATCCTTACACCACTAACCTTGTAACCTACCGCGTTTAGTCTTTTTACTATCATTTGGGAGACATCTACAGCTGTAATTATGCTCTTTCCACGAGCTTTGATAGTTACAACCGGTTCTACAGATAGTTGGGTGAGTGTAGCATTAACGTAAGTCGGAATTGACTTTTTTCCAATGAATATTATGTTAGGAATACGGCTCACAGACGCATCTCTCGTAGTGTTTTATTTAATGGTTAGTACATGGAGAATGGGCTTTACCAAAATGTATTTGAATAAAGTTTGAGTTGGAAGGGATAACCATGTCTAGAGTTCTTTTTCAAATGTTTTGATCTTTCCAATCTTTGAACATTTGCCCGTATTATCATGTAAATCTTGTAAGATTGCAGATTTATCACTAAGGTCTTGTTACTTTGGATTTCACAAACAGCTTATCGTCTCTTTTTAGGTGTCAATAAGTTCAATCTCCCTTTGATTGCTAATTCATTATAAAAATTTCATAAAAAAGGGTTTTTAAAAAAATAATTTTATTATTATGCACATATTTAGAAATTATTTGATAAAAATTAACATTATTATCAAAGAATTTATAAGAGAGTCAGTAAATGTAAAGATAATGACGACGGAATTTGCACAGCTGTGTAGCATCAGAGACCAAAGACCCAAACTAAATCCTACAAAGATTGAATTGGATCAGCAGGATGCAATAAGTGGAATTGAGCATTATGCAGAGAATCCTGCCGATATTAGAGTTTTGGAAACCGGCACCTATGTGGTCATAGTTGCGCCACAAGTAGGTCGATCAACAGGTACAACAGAACGGTATATTGACGTCTGGCTAAGAAAAAACGGCGAAGACATTCCAAATTCCAATGTGCGTCGGGTACTTGGAAACTCTAAGGACAAAGATGTTCTGGTTTGTCAAACTATGTTGCCTTTCAAAGCCGGTGACATCATCAATATTATGATGTCCGTTGAAGTACCAAACGAGGGATTGGGAATTGAGGCTATCCGTCCAAATGGTGAACCGGTAATACCGAGCATCATATATTCAATGCACAAAATTGGAGAGGCGGGTCGTTTTGTTAGCACAGGACGGGGACAGGTCAAGTTTAGTGATCGGTAACCAATTTTTGATTACTTTTTTTATTTTTAAAAAATATTTTTGATAATATAATAATTCGTTAACTATTCAAATTGTGGTTTTTACATCGATCTCGCTTACCTAAAGTTTTACGAGATCTTGTAGATTTTTACGCATAATCGGGGGAATTCCTTTTTTACTCTTGGAACAAATCTGAGTTTGTGTCATTTAGTAGCTCCTCAACCTTATCAAGTATTTTACTTATTTCAATTCCTTTTCCCCTATCTGTTTCTCGGTCATAGGCATCCCTCAAGTTTGATACTGCCAAACCTAGGTACATTTGTTTTGTAATTCCTTTAGAAAAAATAGTATTGGAGATAATTTTTATCATGCTTATTCTGTTATAAGACTTTGAAATGAATATCGGTATGTCATTTAATAATACAGTCATTGAGCCAAAACTAGATGAGACTCGTAAAGAAATGTTTTACTCTACTAATACACTTGTATATATGGTAGTCTGACTTTGTTACTAAACGTTCCAAAATACTCGAATTAGATATTTTATGAAGGTCTAGATCATCAACCAACAAAAAATTATTCATTTCTTGTCAAAGAACCTTGAGTAGGGGTTCTATTCATCTGAAAATTCAGTAATCTTATCGGAGTAGCTACAAAACGTCTTCCAAATTTTTTATTTAATGGTTAAGATTCTCTTTTTCTATAAATTTCTGGAGAATGTTTTCAATATCTTCAGCAGAAGTTGAGTTTTTTATATTTTCAACAATTTCTTTTTCTTCAATTTCATAACAATTTAGCAGTTCACCTTGATCTTTAAAAAAAAGCAACACCTTGTCTTGAAATACACAATAATACAGCTTTTCAATTTCCATTAATTCAGGTTTAATTTTAACACCCTCTGATTCTGCGATAACAGGGTAGTCCATGAAAAGCCTAAGCTCTTGAAGATATTTAGACAGTTAGTTTCGATAATATAATAAGCATTTTTCTGCTCAAAGTAACATGGAAAAACGTGTTGTATTTCACATAGATTTTGATTATTTTTTTGCACAATGTGAAGAATTACGAAATCCAGATCTAAAAACAAAACCAGTAGTAGTTTGTGTTTTTTCTGACCGTGGCGGAGATAGCGGTGCAATAGCTACTGCAAATTACATTGCAAGAAACTATGGAGTCAAATCTGGTATGCCGATAAAATTTGCCAAGAAAAAATTAGAAGCACACAATGCTGTTTTTCTGCCTACTGATTTTGAATATTATTCAGAAATCTCACAAAAGGCAATGGATACAATAAAAGAATTTGCAGATGTTTTTGAATACGTAGGAAGAGACGAAGCATATCTTGATGTATCAATGAGAACCGAAGGAGATTTTGACAAGGCCTCACATTTGGCACAGCAATTAAAAAATGCAGTTAGAAAGTCATCAAAGCTTTCTTGCACAGTTGGAGTATCATCAAACAAGCTTGTAGCAAAAATTGCCTCAAGTTTTAAAAAACCAGATGGATTAACTATAGTTCCTCCAGAAAAAATTGAAAGTTTTTTAGATCCCCTTCCAATTAGAACAATTCCAGGAATAGGGAAAAAAACAGAAAGCGTCTTTACAGATATGGGTATAGAAACAATTTTGCAGCTAAAAAATCTAGATGTGTTTTCTCTTAATAGTAAATTTGGCAGAAAAATTGGCGCATATATTTACAATGCAGCAAGGGGCATTGATAATGAACCAGTTTCTCCAAGACAAGAAGCAACACAGTATAGCAGGATAATCACATTAAAACAAGATTCAAAAGATTATAATTTCTTGGCAAGAGATTTGGAAAAACTCTGTGAAGACATTCACTCTGCCATAATATCAGACAGTATTACTTTCAAATCAGTCGGAATACAATTTGTACAGTCAGATCTATCTAACAAAACTAAATCAAGAACTCTAAAGAATTCCACTTCTAGTATTGATGAGCTCAAAAAAACTGTCATGCAGCTTCTAAGAGAAGCACTAGAGGATCAACATCTTTTGGTACGAAGAATTGGGGTCAGGGTGTCTGATCTTTCAAAAATATCCGGCCAGGACAATATAACCAGATATTTTTAAAATAAACCCACGTGTGATGCCAATCTTTTGAGTTCTTCTGGAGTAATCCATTCTACAAGAAGATAATCCAAAATCTCCTCGTTATTCATTCCAAGATTTTTTGCTTCCAGAACAGCTATCTCATATGCCTCAATCTCAGTTGGTCTATCAACATACGCATATGATTTGTTATACAGATCAAGTCCCTGTCTTTGCTGCATTACATGTACAAGTTCATGAACAATATCAAGATAGAGTATTTTGGAATCAGAGTTTTGTAAATGTCTAAAACCAATCACAATTGATGCGTCGTCATTTTTTACGTACATGTAATGATCACTTTCTTCAACAATTACCTTGGTTTTTAAAAAAACATCATCAAGTTCTTCTTTTGTTTTGAAAACTTTGGTAAGAATATCTACCTCTTGTAGTCCGTCAAAAATTTCAGCAAGCAAATAATCTCCAGGAGTTATGTTTCTATTGATTTTTATCATGTTCTTGTTTTGCTATCTCAAGTTTTTTTATACGCTTTGTTTCTACAGCTGTCACTATGAGTAAGAAGATAAACAGCCATGGAAGAAACATTATTTCACCTGCAATACCGTGAAATGACTCAAACTCGTTTACGTTAGTCGATACTTTTAGTACGAAAAGAGATAAGGAAAATATTCTAATCACGTTTACTCCAATCGTGCCTATAACACCAAGTACAAAGTACATGGCTTTTCTATTTCTTGGAATGTTCATCTTGAGTAAAAATGCCATCATTACAAGAGAGTAGATTATGATACTATGAACCCCTGCGGAAGGCCAGAATACTTGGAGGGCAAATGGGCCATGTTCCCCGACTAAGAGCATGATGTTTGAATGCGCGCTTGCAACACCAAGATGGAGTGAATTTATCAAGAAAACATCAAAATTTACTAGATAAGGTACGACATATTGTAGTGGTCCCAGAGAATCATACGGAAAGAAGGCGTCAAGTGACAAAATTATTGCGGTGCCAGCTGCGTATATCGGACCTGCGGGTGAGATTCTTATCCATCTTTTTCCAAATAATATTGTCATGGATACGACAAAGAAAATTGCCATGACAATAAAATCCCACATCCAAGTCCATGAATCTTTTAGTAGAACGTTAAAGTGTGGCGCAATTGAAATTAGATAATCACGCAGCCCAAATTCTAGACTTAGTAGATAGATGATTGTAATTGCAGCTAGCGGAATTATAGCAACTAGTCTTTTTGTTGGGATGACTAGCTTCAATCCTATAAGCTCTGCAGCAATAAAGGCCATTGCAAAAAGAAATCCTCCCCTTCCTTGATTCCAGCTTAAACTAAAAGAGTCAGGAAATGCAGCTAAAGCAAGCAATGTTGGACTTGCAAGTATCAAGATTGCATAAATGACACTTTTGTTTTGCATTAAATAAGGAGAATTTTGAGGTAAATAAAAACTCTAGCAACTAGAAAAAGTCTGAGATTGATTTTTGTTTTCTTGCCTTTTGCAAGTTGCTTTTTGCAATCCATTCTTTCTTATCAATACTCAAACTTTTACAGGCAATATCAAGACCTTCTTCAAAACTTGAAACAAGAACTGGTTTTTGTTTTAATGCCATTCTTATTCCCTCTCGTACTTGCCAAACCCCTACAGGAATAGCATATTCTGGTCTTATTTCTCGCAGTACAAGAGCTGCTGCTTGCACTTTGTTTTTAAAAAGATACTCTGCAACGCCTAGTCTTGAGGCAAAATGCGCTCCTGCAGTAGCTGGATAATGATCTAGTCCACTTCCGTCCTCAAAATCAGAACCAAATCCAATATTTCCCTGTTGATCATACCATGCTTCTTGCATTTCAAACATCCACCTGCTTGGAAAAATAATTACAGAGAAAAAGTTTCCAATGTGATTAAAGAAAAACACTTGGCAGCTATCAATCATACCAAACTGCATTATTTCTGAAATCAAAGATTTCGATATGATATCGTCAGTTGCAGTTATGCTCCATCTAGTGGGAACTAGTCTTCTATTTTTGCCAAACATTCCTATGCTAAAGCATTTTTGAATTCTTGATACCTCAATGCCTTTGTTGTATAATTCCAAAACAGAGTCTTGGGCAAGCAAATCTTTGTCATAATAGATTTTTTGTATGTGTTTGTCTGAACTAGAATTGGAAAATTTAGCTGTTTTAATTTCGCCTACTGGTCCAAATGGAGGATTCTCACCGTCAATTGATGTAACTGGAGTTGTATTTTTTAAAAATTGAATATCAGAATCGATTGGTTTTGATGCCATTGCCACTTCTTGAAGACTTTCAATGTATTTCCCAGCAGGATTTGTTACCGGCATATTTTGTATCCCTCTTACTAGACTCAACCTATAGTTTACAATCTGTTCTAGACTTTTGCCTAACCAGTGTTCAGGAGAATCCAAAATCATGGTATCACCATGTATAGGCGGAAGCATAGGACCGACTGAGACCTTTGGATATCCGTACGTGCCGACAAAAACGGAAGGTGGGCTTGAACCGCTTATAAAATCTGAAGAAAAAAGATTGCCATACTTTGATAGATATTCGTTCCAATTTGCCTCAATTGCTTTGCGAATATCTGTAGCAGTACGTTTCATGGAGTATTGGAGAATATTCTATCTAATAATATTGTACAATCAATCTGTACTAGCTTAGAGTTAGATTCATGTTACCATATTTGAAAATATATACAAATGGCAGATGCGGAATCATTTGGAGTTGAAGAAGGATATGGGAGTCAGGTTGTACAGTGGATGAATGAGCAAGCCAAAGCACTGGATTGGAAATTTGAAGCAAGACTTTATGATTATAAAATTACCACAAAAAACTTTGGTGTATTTGAGATGTATTCATGGATTGGTGATCCCAAAGCAGCAAGAGACTTGGTAGTAAGAGCAAGCAACAGATTCAAGATCAAAGTAATAGAAGGAGGTTACAAATCAAAACAGTTTATCTTAAAACTTGAAAAAAACGAGTATGGCATGGTTCGAAAAGGCGACAGAATAATTGGACGCATAGAATTTGCATCTTCCAGATTAACAGAAAGCAAGTGGGTAGTAAAGCTAGAAGAAAGAAAATAATTTTGTGATTTATAAATCTACAACTTTGTTCTCGCAAGCATCTGGGCTACTCTAAGTGGTTCAGGTATTGAACCTTGTAAAGTAAACGCATCTAACAAATTTTTTGTTTCTTGTATTGTACAACCCTCAATTCTCACAAATAGATCATGTCCTGTGTGAAGTGAGAGTTTGGTTCTCTCACCTAGATTATGATATTCTTCAATCTTTGATTGATATGAATCTGGGAAGTGGTATTTTATTGCAGCCTCAATTCCTTTTGAATCCTCATATGTTACGCCAATAACTGGAATTTTTATTTCATTCCATATTTTTTTTATATTTACTATATTATACATTGAAATAACCAATCCCGAAATCATAAGGAAGCTTATATCGTCTCTTTGTAGCTTTCTGTACATCTGTAAGATAGAAGCTGTTGCATCACTTCCTTCAATTGTAGTTTGACCAAAAACAAAACCATCAATGATAAAATCTCTTCGCATCACCACACCTGCAAGTGTTGAAATTTTGTTTTCTTCTCGAAAGCTTTCAGCTATGCCAAGTCCGCGCAGACCTTTTTTTTCAATGTGAAGATGATTCATCTTGTTGTCGTCTAGAAAATTTTCGGTAAACTAGGCCAATTACTATAATAAAGACAGCTGTGATTGCAGACCAAGAACTAAACGCCACAATATCGCTGATATTCATACGATAATAATTTTGCCGAGATCTTATGAATGGTTATGTTATTCATCAACTTTTACAAGAAATCTCTTCATGTTCTAGTTTGATTTTTTGAAAAACACTAGAACAATCCCAAAAATGTTTAAAATAACTTGGGTTACTACAGTAATCTGTATCAGTTATTTGTATACAATTTTTTTAAGTTGTAATTACAAAATACTAATAAATTTTTTCTAAAAAAATCTTAATTTTTGACTAGTTATAAAAAATTTTCAGTTTTAAAACGGCGTATGCTGTTCATGGGGTTTCTTTTCTTTCATCATAAGAATACTCGTCTTAATTCATTAATAGAATCAGCTTAGCTAACCTGTCAAATTCTTAGCTAAATTTTGTAGCTAGTGCAATAAAGTAGGCAGATCATAGTACCATATGAATCTCATAATAACAGGATGGTGCAAAACATAGGCAGAATAGGCGGTCCGTTCCCACACAAATAGTTCTAATTGTTCTGATTAGACTATTTCCATCATGCAATATAGTTCAGAGTGGTTTAATCATAAGTATTTCAGATACACCCCAGTGTTCATTCATTTAACTTATTAAACAAGTTCATGCTTTTTTAAAAACTATGGAGCCTGCTACAATGAAACGTAAAAGCAATAACAAAAAGCTTGACAAAATGACAAATGTGGCAGAGATTCTTGGATTACTTGATGAGACTCACAAGGATAAAGAATGGTTGCTTCGGGAAATAAAACGACACAAGCTAAAACTCTCTACAAAATCTTCCATGAACAGTTTTCAAATTCTACAAGCCTGTCCAGAAGGTTTTATTTCTCATTTACTACGAGTTTTAAAACATGATGATTTTGATCCTTCAGTAAAAATTCCCATTTTAGTAAAATGGTTTCATTGGTTCTATACCGACATAGTAGGAAGTTCTGCTCCCACCATATTTACAAGAGATCAAGCTCGAAATGTTTGGGTTTTAAATGAATTAATTGGTAGAACAGAGACGTTCAAGAAAAAGGATACCAAATTAGATGTCATGAATATAACTGGGGACGGAATGGTCATAGGATTTAGTGATGCGCCTGAAAAACCATTTCGTCTTGCAATCGAGTTACACAAGTTACTTGCAAGATACAACCAATCAAAAAATAGCAAAAACAAATTAAAAATTAGAATAGGCATTGACACAGGGCCAGTGTATATCATAAAAGATTTGACAGGAAAAGAAAACTTTTGGGGGTCGGGAATAATAATGGCAAAAAGAATAATGGATTTGGCAAGACCAATGCAGATACTTGCCTCTGAGAAAATTGCAACAGATGTTAAAAAACTAACTAGTGAGAACAAATCTGCTCTGCATTATATCGGAGAGTACAAGATAAAACATGGCGAAAAATTGAAGATTTTTAATATATTTGGAGATGGTTTTGGAAACAAAAATCCTCCTCCTAACCAGGTAGCTGCACCATCTCTCAGCGACCCAAATCCAACAAAATTCTTGTTTAACAAGGTAGAACTAGGACTTGATATAACAGACCCAAAAACTTGGATGTGCCATCATACTTGGCTTTGGAATATAACAAACGTTACAGAGGAACCAAGTGATCAAGTATCATATTTCATAGAAGGCGACATACCAAGAGATTTTGCAGATTTGAAGGTAATTGTAAGAGATGGAGACAATAAAAAAGTCAAGATTACACGTGTTAATGAAAATAAACCAGAACGGAAACAATTTGTTGTCACTCTTAACAAACCAATAAAACCTCATCAAAAAGGTATCCTAAAATTAGAATATGATTGGGAGGAACCCGAAAGGAATTTCTTCTACACGTTAGCTACTGATTGTAAAAAATTCAAGTATAGGTTCACCATACCTAAAGGTACTGAGATTAAACCTGGAGTTCTTAAAGTTGATCCAGCAACAAGAGCAAAAACATTTGCCAAACCACCGGAAGTAAAATATCAAAAGAATACAACAGAAATAAGTTGGCAGACTACTGATGTGCGTGCGTATGAAGGATATCAATTTGAATGGTAATTCTACAAAATATTGATAACAGATACTAGAATCAAATGAAAACTTGAAAAAAAATTCTATTCATGCTTTAGTTTGCTTTCTTGAAAAACCCTAGAACTATCCCAACAATATTTAAAATAGTCAAGACACCATTCGTGAAAAACAGAATCGTTGCTATAAAACATTTCACTCACGTCAACCTCGCCGCCAATTTTAGGAAACATGACACATGCTTCTTTTTCATTTAAAACCACAACAACTTGCACATTTTCTCTCATCTTTCTTTCAATAAGGCCTTGTTCTATGAGTTTTTTAAAACCGAGTTTTTCAAGAATTTGTTTTCTGTCTTTAGGAATTATGGCAGATTCAGAAAATATTGAATTTACTTTGATGCCTTTATTGACCTTCTTTACAATTGTTTCTAATAAATCCGAGTCATATGGAACTTCAAATAAAATATTATAGATGTATTGATCAGAATTTTTGTAAATGTCCTTCCACTGTTCTAATACCTTAACAAATCCTTTAATATGCTGACCAGTTCCAAGCGCTCCAATTCTTTGAAGAAATTTTTGTGGCAAGTCACCAAAATTGTGATCCCTAAAGTATTTTTTGTTTTGTGACAAAAAGGTCAGAGATGGGATTTGACTACATATTATTTTACCATAGGTTGTAATATTATAATCGCCATCTGCGTCTTTTACTATTAGGTTAGCTTTTGCGAGGCGTTCAAAATTTCTATACACCTCGGGTACTGTAGCATCGAGGTCTTTTGCAATCACAGACACTTTGGACTTTTTGTCTAAAAGTCTTAAGAGTATTCCAAGGCGTTGTTGACTTGCCAGCTCTAAAAAATCATCTGCTGTTTTTTCGTAATCGTAATTCACAAGATACAGTTACAGTATTAGAATCTAAATCTTGCTTGTATTTCATGATTCAGGCCAATTTGAGCCACAACTTGGACATGACCCCCTCAGTCCATTATATTGGCGTACAAAAATTATGAGTGCCTTTGTGCACCCGCATCCTTGACATTCAACATGCCCATATTGATACATGCCAATTTATTAGATGCACAACAATATTAGTTAGATTTTGCAGATTAGCTAAGTATTTACAAAATTAGCTAAATTGATCTTATCAATCTAGTCTTGCCTTCCTACAGTCATGAGTGAATTGCCTAATTCACAAACTGAGGAATGTATCAACAGTTTGAAATCCGAACTTGTCAGACACTTGAGAAGTACACTTTATAATGAAATTACATTTTCTGGAAACTATAGAAGCTGTTGTATTGGAATAGTGGACGCAGTAAATTCTACCAATGTCACAGCTAAACTGGTTAATGGAGATTTGTGTAAATACTATGGTATTTTTCTGAACGCAATGGCTGTAATAATAAAAAAATTTGGTGGTACAGTAGTCAAAAATGTAGGAGATAGTCTATTGTATTATTTTCCTGAAACTTCAGATGGTCAAAGCAAGTCAGCATTGAAAGATACATTAGAATGCAGTATGGCAATGATAGAATCACGCCCGATAATTAACGAAAAAATGCAGGAGGAGAACTTGCCACTCTTAGATTACCGAGTTAGCGTAGACTACGGTAATGTAATGATAGCAAAATCATTAAACTCCGCAAGTGATGACATTTTTGGTTCAACGGTAAACCTTTGTGCAAAGATTAACTCAATGGCACCTCCAAACAGTATTGTCATAGGAGGAGACCTGTACCAAATTGTAAAAAATTTTGTCGGATATGATTTCAATTTAATGAATTCATATTCATCAGGATTGAAACATGATTATCCAATCTATTCCATAATGCAAAGTAAAACCAAAAAATGGTTTTCAATATAACTTAATTTAGAAACATGAAATGATTTGATTTATTGTATTATTGTTCCACTACCCACGATGCGAATAGTTTGTGATTCGGGTTTGAGAAGTACACAGGTGTCACCTTCATCAATTACAGCGGGCTTTCCTAGAGATAGTTTCATGGGTTTTAATGAAATGATCTTTGCGGGCCTAATTTGTAAACCTATGTTTACAAGAAACATTTGGTTTTCAGCAAGTTCCCCCTTGAAAAATTTGTTCTGCGAATAATCCAGTGTAATTTCTTGTGACACTTTAACTGAATCAGCCAAAGATAACAAATCTCCTCTTTGAACATCGTCTGGAGTAACTCCTTTAACAGAAAGCCCAACACGCGCGGGCGACATGGCTTCATTTACAGGATCATCATGCATTTGAATGGATTTTATTAAAACATCAGAGCCTTTTGGCAGTAGCTTCAAGTTGTCATATGTCTTTGCTTTTCCTTGACTCACTTTACCTAGTATAACAGTTCCAACACCCTTGACATCAAAACAGTGGTCTATTGAAATTTTGGTTTTTCCTTCCTTTATGATAGGTTGTAAAGCATCCGCTTCTTTTTTTAGATCCGCAAGATCTACTAGTTTGTATTGTTCCACTACAGTACCCTTAATCATAGTAAGAAGTTTTTCTCGATCTACTTCGTATGAATGACATAACAATCCTTTTGATTTTTTAAGAACGTCTAAAGCAACAATCTGTTCTCCAGTGAATTTGTCAAGTTTTGTGACATAAAAAATAACATACTCCCCCATATTGATGGCCTGAAAAAGCGGCTGAATTTTTTCTGGGAAGCCCGTAGGGACAGTCCAGGTTTTTACAATGTCAGATTCTTTTCTATCATATATTGTAAGGTCAGTTGCGGTTCCCTTTTTACCAAAATCTTTGGCAATTGATTCATCACCAAGTAATGTATAGTTAATTGATTTCATGGTACTAAAGTCCATCATAAAGCCACTTGTAAAAAATCTTGTTTATCTTACCAGTCGAATCTATATGTGTCATCGGCATCATCTATTCAAGGTAAACCGTTATGGATTAACTCAACAGAATTTTATTTCCAAATGAATATAATCACAAATCACAAAAAACTCCTCCCTCTCCAAATCTTGGGGCGTAAATTACTGCATGGTGGCTTGCTCGAAGCTTTTCCATCCATTGTTTACGCTTGCTAGTCTCCATTCCTGATATTTTATATGGACATATCAGAGAGCCGCCAAAGTCTTCAAATTTGTCGTGTACGGTACGTTCAAGTTCCAATTCAACTGACATCCCGTCATCAGTACTGACATCTGATACTATTCTTGAGACTATCCTAAATGGGGAAATTAGATTGGACAAAATCATTTCAACATCTTTTTTGCATCTTTTCATTATTTCCTCACGACCGCCACAAGTACGATGGATTTGATAAACCTTCAATCTCCCTCTCTGAAAGTATTCCAATGGTATTCCATAGTTTAGCATCTTAAGTATTATTGAACCCGAATCTTCTTCTGTTGCATATACACAATGCTCCCCATTTTCTAATCCATATTTTATAAATCGAAACTCTATCAATCTTGCATATTCTGATTCTTCGTAGAATAGTGCAATGTGTTGTTTAGGGTCAAGCGAGTCGATGTATTTGAAAGGTACTAGAATTTGGTCATACATGGCATATCTTTCCTTCGATTGAATTCAGAAAAGATTTTGATTGTTCACAGATTATTGTTGTGGTTGTGCGAACTTTTTGGATTCTTCTAATCTTAAATGCGATAGTTTCTCGCAGGACTTCAATTGATGGAACCGCAATTTTTGTCACAATATCATATGGACCAACTGTGATTACCATCTCTTTGATGCATTTGATGGATTTTAGCTCCCCTATCACGCATTCCTGGGCGCCATCTTCACAGTTAATCATAACGTATGCCTGTTGAGACTCGTGCTCTAATTCCTCAGGATTCCTAAGCATGATTGATAGGTACGTAGGATATAATATTATTATGACTTGATAAATTAGCTAAAAATTGCAGATCTAGCTTAGTTGTTGTAATAGAAGCAAGTCCTAAAAATCGTCTGATTTAAAGCATACCATAAAAGATCGCCCTTGCGATATATTATGAATTCCTAGAATATTTCCCCATCAGAGTAGATTGCCCCAAAATGTGACCATCCATCGTTTGTACTAGATTATCTTTTGTGGAACCATCCCCAAGATCAAGCATAGTATCTAGCGCATATAGTTTGAAAAAGTATCTATGAGTTCCAGATGGCGGACATGGTCCCATGTAACCAGTTGTGCCAGAAAATGTGATTCCTTGTGGAAAATTTATTTTTTCACCTTTAGCAAACTGAGATTTTTGTGGCGAGATATTCCAGACAATCCAGTGAGTCACAGTTCCTCTAGGGGCATCTGGATCTTCTACTACCAAAGCAAGACTTTGTGCATTTTTTGGCACGTTAGCTATTTCAAGTGAAGGAGAGATGCCAGACCCGTCACATGTGTACTCTGATGGAATGGTTCCGTTATTTTCAAATGCAGAACTTGACAAAACCATGATTTGTTCCATTTTAATTTGAATGATATTTTCTTGTATCAAATATTGAATTCCTTTAACAAAATCATTATCAGTGATAGCACCGTTTGCCCACCAGCCCGCATTGTTTTTAATCCAACTTGGAATTTGCTGAGAAGAACCAGTTTCTGATTGAGTTTGCGGAATTTTCATTATTCCAGCTTGTATCAAATATTGAATTCCTTTCACAAAGTCATCGTCCCTAATTTGACCTTCTGACCACCACTTGGCGTTGTTTTTTATCCATGGTGGAATTTGTATCTCTTCGGCAAGAGATTTGGTTGAAAATAAAGATACGGCAAATATTGTAAATAACATTACAAGGCCAAAAATCCGCCTAAATTCCATAAAGTAAATTAGCAAATGGTTTTAGATATGCTTATTCTTTGAGTTTTCCCTCTTGAAAAACACCTGCACCATACCAACAGTATCTGAAATAATCCAGACACCATTCGTGAAAAAGTGGGTCTTTGCTGTAGAACATTTCTCTCATATCTGCATCTTCGTCAAATATAGGAAAGACGACACATGCTTCCTTTTCATTTAAAACAATGATCACACTGACATTTTTTTTCATTTTTCTTTCAACTAACCCTTTCTCCAAAAGGCTTTTCATGCCAAGTTTGACCAAAAGTTCTTTTCTTCCTTTTGGTACGATAGCAGATTCTGAGAAAATATAATTTAGTTTGATCCCGCCTTTTACTTTGTTAAGAAGTGGTTCAATTAGATCAAGGGGTACTTCAGTAAAAATTTGATAAATGAAATTATCAGCATTTTTGTATATAGACTTCCATTGTTCTAGTACTTTGACAAAGCCTTTCACATGTTGACCTCCAGATAATGCCCCAATCCTTTGAATGAATTTCATTGGGATATCTCCAAAATCATGATTTTCAAAATATTTTCTATTTTTGGATAAGAAGAGTAATGAAGGCACCTGAGTACATATGGTCTTGCCATAAGTAGAGAGATCATAATACCCATCGTTACCCTTCTTTATCAAACCAGCATCAGATAGTCGTTCAAAATTTCTATGAACTTCTTGAACTGTTGCACCAAGTTCCTTTGCCATATTTGAGATCTTTGTTTTTTTCAAAAGAAGATTAAAGATTATGTTTAGTCTTTGTTGGCTTGCAAGTTCTAAAAAGTCATCTGCTGCAGTTTCATAATTATTTTCCATGTACAGATTTGACCAAGTGCGAATCTAAATCTTACGCGCACAAATTCAGGACTCGGGCCAATTTGCACCATATTTTCTACATGTGCCTCTGAACCCTTCGATATTTTAACTCAAAAGAAATTCAGGACAATAAAGGTAAAGAAAAATTATCCTAAACTCAACAATTTAGCTTATATCATTCATACAATTAGATGATTAGAGCCTATCAACTTGCTTTGTATAGGATAGACATGGAAATAAAATCAGAACTAACAAGAACAAAATCCAACACATGGTACAAAGAAGTGTGTGCACCTTTCAAGAAAGTAGTCGCGTTTGACCTACTCTTTTACGGTCTAGGTGTAATTACGGGTGCTGGAATCATAGGTGCAATCCTACTATCTTAGGATTGCGTACTATTTTTTAATTATCAAATTCTAACATCAATATGTTATCATCAAAAGCCACTGCAAGAAAAGCGATAGCGTTACACAAGAAACTAAAAGGCAAGATTTTATTTGGAAATAAAACACATCGGTTGAAACTAAAAGAAATACAGTTGATTTACACTCCAGGAGTTGCTGCCGTAAGCGAAGCCATTTTCCATCATCCAGAACAGAAATACATCCTCACGTCAAAACGAAACAATGTTGCCATAGTAACTGATGGGACACGAATTCTAGGATTAGGTAACATTGGTCCTTATGCAGCGCTTCCAGTTATGGAAGGAAAGGCGGTCTTGTATAGACAGTTTGGTGGCATTACTGCGTTTCCATTGTGCCTTAACACAACCAAAAAAGATCAAATCATTAAAACTATTCAGGCAGTAGAACCAGCTTTTGGTGCAATAAATCTCGAAGACATAGAATCACCAAAAGTCATGGAGATTGCTGAAGAGCTTGAGAAAAAAATTACCATCCCAATATTTCATGACGATAGACATGGAACGTCGGTAGTTGCCTTGGCTGCATTGTTAAACTCGTTAAAACTAGTCAAAAAGCAAATCTCATCAATCAGAATAATAGTGGCAGGAGCAGGTTCTGCAGGTTATGGCATTACAAATCTACTCAGATTTGCTGGCTGCAAAAACACCATTGTAGTAGATTCAGTTGGTACAATATACAAAGGAAGATCTAAAAACATGAACAAATACAAAAAAATTATTGCAGGTTCAACTAATTTCAAAAAAGAAAAGGGATCACTTGGAGAGATCATAAAAAATGCAGATGTATTCATTGGCGTATCAGGAGTCAAGAACATGCTAACATCTGGTATGATCAAAACCATGAACCGAGATCCAATAGTTTTTGCCCTTACAAATCCAGAACCGGAGGTTGATCCTTTGATTGCAAAAAAAGCAGGTGTAAAAATCATTGCAACTGGGAGTTACAGGTTTCACAATAGAGTAAACAATGCACTTGTCTTTCCATATTTAATGAGGGCAATTTTAGATCAAAAAATACGAAAGATAAGTCTTAGTATGCTTTTGATAACTGCTGAGGCAATAGCAAATACAGTTACCAAGAAAGAATTACATTACAACCGTATCATTCCCGATGTTGGAGATAAAAGACTACAAAAAAACATAACTTTGGCACTAAAAAAATTCTATAAAAAATAAGAAATTCAATCAGATGAGCATCATTTACATTGTTCAGTAACAATGTATAGCAAGTCTTTATAGATTCATCGTGGTAGGTGTGCTATGGCAATGTCTAATGATGAGGAATTATTCGACGAGATCTATGTTTCATCCAATTTCATCACTGTATTTTGTACTCGACACGAATTAGATGATTACCTAAATTCTTTGATGGTATCAGGAATGCCAAGAGGAATGAGCATTGTTTTTACCAAAAAGAAATTGAATAGAAAATATACCAGAGTTGAGATAATTAATGCCACACCAGAGCAGATTAAAGGAATAACCGAATCAAGTGGACATTTGGTTCACTAGAATTTATTTTCGTGTGTTCTTGCAGCAAGCGATTTACAAATTCTTTCCCTTGAATTGAAAGAAAATTTCCTTTCTTGTTCCTTCTTGATCCCATGCAACAACTTTGTACCTGCCAGGAGTTTTCCATTGTTTGGTGTCAAACTTTAAAACAGTAGAGTATGAACCCTTTTGTGAATTAATGTATTGATCTGCACTAAACACTTCCTTTTCTGATGGATCAAAGACAACAAAGTGCAATGTTTGTTTGGGATTAAGTGTTTCATAGTCTAATTTTATCTTTACATACTCGCCTTCGTTGTAAATTGCCTTGTCTATATTTAGGATGATTTTATTGGTCATAGCTTGAACCCTTATTCTACGTGATGATGGTGAACCAATTGATCATAGAATCTTATTGATTTTATGTTGACAAACTCTAACATACCATATCTTGATAGTTCTCTACCAAAGCCACTGTGTTTTACACCACCAAAAGGAATTCTAGGGTCTGAAATCAAGACGTTGTTGACTGTCACCATTCCAGATTCTACCAATTTTGACAATTTTTCTGCTTTTACCAGGTCCTGTGTCCACACACTTGCTCCAAGACCAAATTGAGAATCATTTGCAATTTTTATTGCCTCCATATCGCTATTAACAACAGTAATTGGTGCCACAGGACCAAATGTTTCCTCTTGAGCCATGCGCATTTTTGGAGAAATCTTGGTAAGAATAGTTGGGCTGTAGAAATAGCCTTTGTCCTTGATTCGTTTTCCACCAGTCAATACTTCTGCACCATTTTTGACAGCATCAGTTACCAGTTCATCTATCTTATTCAGGCCATCAATGTTTACTAGTGGACCAATATCAGTATCTTCTAAAGTAGGATCACCTACACGAAGTTTTTCTGTATTTTGAACAAATTTTTCAATAAACTCTTTTGAAATGTTTTTTGTTACCAAGAATCGTTTTGATGCAATACAGCTCTGACCACAATTAATAAAACGTCCTTTGACAGCTCCATTTGCGGCCTTTTCCACATCAGCATCATCACAAACTATGAATGGATCACTGCCTCCTAGCTCAAGAACACATTTTTTTAGCTGCGATGTTGCCCGCTGAGCTACTTTTGCGCCTATTGAGGTACTCCCCGTAAATGTTACTGCGTTGATATCTGAATCAATCATTGGTTCCACAATACTAGAGTCACCAACCAGAGTTTGGAACACCCCATCAGGAAATCCTGCTTTTCTGAACAAATGTTCTATTTCAATTCCACATTGCATTGTAGCACTAGCTGGTTTGAGAACTATAGTATTTCCTGCCATCAGTGATGGCGCTGCAAATCTTAGTGCTTGCCAATAAGGAAAGTTCCACGGCATTATACTTCCTATTATTCCAATTGGCTCAAATGACAAAAAGCTCTTTCGTGCATCAGTGTTAACAATTTCAGGGTTTAGGAAAATATCCCCGTTGTCACCATAAAATTCCATAGCCCATGCACATTTTTCTACTTCAGAAAGTGCTTCCTTAATCGGCTTTCCCATCTCTTTAGTTGCCACATGAGCAAGATCAGTTTTATTTTTTCTTAATTCATCAGTTAAAGTATGTACAAACGCAGATCTTTTTTTTATGTCCTTCTTCCATTCGTTAAAAGCAGTTCTTGATTTTTTTACAGCTTCATTGATCTTTTCTTTACTTATAATTTCGTATTCAGCAATAACTTCTTCAGTAGCCGGATTAATTGTTTTTATTGTCATAACAAAATCAATATCTATTATCGTATTAGAATGTTACAATAATTTTCAATCTAATGTAATATAGTAAAACAGATTCAATACTTTAAATATTTTGTAACAATATTGCTATTAATGCAAAAGTTATCAACACATGACGATAAAAATCTGAATTTTGAAACAGTACTTGTATTACAAGGCGGGGGCTCTCTTGGTGCTTATGAATGCGGAGTTTACAAAACATTAGATAAACACGGAATAAAATTCGATGTGGTAGCTGGTACTTCTATTGGAGGAATAAACGCTGCAATAATAGCAGGCGCCAAAGGTGATGAACCCACAAAAACCTTAGAGGGGTTTTGGTTGAATTTAGCAGAAACTGTTACACCGTCGTTTTTATCAGAACAGGCACGGGCATTTGCATCGTCAACATATGCATCCATCTGGGGAAATCCCCACGCGTTTTTGCCTGTCTGGTTTGTGCCAAATTCATTTAATTTCTTCAACATGTGGCCGTACCTATACGATATTTCGCCACTAAAAAAAACACTACAGGGATTTGTGGATTTTAAAAATCTAAAAAACCCTTCTAGGCCAAGGCTAATTATTACTTCAACAGACATACAAAATGGAAAACCATCCATATTTGACAGCATGTATGATAACATTAATGCAGACCATGTAATTGCAGGTGCTGGCTATCCTTTCTACGGAATATCGTGGACCAGGATTAATGACAAATATCTGTGGGATGGAACTTTGCTAAGTAATACTCCTTTAGCAGAAGTAATACACGCTTCACCAAAACGTAGCAAAAAAGTCTACGTAGTGGATCTATTCCCTCACCATCAAGAAGAGATTCCCAAGAATATGATTGAGGCATGGCACAGAGCTAGGGACATAATGCATACTGATAAGACAGATCAGACAGTCAGACTATCAAAAACGATCACCCGCTATTTGGAATTGTTACAGCAAATGCATGATGTATTAGTAGAACTTTTTGATTCGGGCAAACTTGACGAGGCAACTAGAGAAAAATTCAAGAAAGTCGAACCAGAATACCACAAGTTGGCCGTTGAACGTGGTGCTCTAATAAAAGACATAACCCGAATCGAGAGACATGAAAGAATACATTTTCTTTTCGAGGATGCAGATTTTTCACTTGCTACTATTAAACAACTTATAGGTGATGGAGAAAAAGATGCAGAGAAAGTGTTGTCAGCTAAATCATAGAGAAATCAAATTTATTGTAATCCAATTATTTTCATAATCTTATTTGAAAACTTGTCTATATCTACGGTTGGTTCTGCAGAAACCAACAAGACGTTTGAGTTTATTGGAAAACTTATCATTACTGCTTTTTGTCTACGAGATGCAGAGTATTTGACAGGACCAAGACTGTAATCAAAATCTTTTCTCATAGATACTCGCAATGCCAATTCCATGTACATTTTTTGTCTCTCTGCTTCATCCTCAAGTGGTTTTATTCCTTCTTTAAAACCACCTGCAACAAGTCTACCCATTGAATTTATGAACCCCGCAAATCTGATCGCATCATCTTGTAAAAGCCTGTTACATTTTTGATCAAATAACCAATATTCATCTGTTTTTTCTTTTTGAGTACTCATTACCAGTGATTCTTCTTCATAACATAAAAACGCTACTCCTGTTTTCAACTAGACTTTTTGTATCATTTCAATTTGATGTTCTCTAAATGGTGAACATATTTCATAAAAAAAATCTAACACGTCAGTTGTTAAACTAAAATATTGCGCTTTTAATTTACGGATATGATTACAGTAGACTGTAGAGAAGTGGAAGGAATAAAATCTGCACTTGCAGTTTATGTGTCTGATCAGATAGGAGCCATTCCGGCTCTCAAATCTCACGAATTTATGTTAGCGCCAATAGATGATCAAGAGAAAATTGATGAAGGTAGAGTAGTAAAATCAATAAAAGATTTCTTAAGTTCCATTGGTGAAGAAAAAAACTTTGCAGTCATAAATAAGAATAATGTAATTTCCATCTTATCAATAAATGGCAAAGTTTTGGAATCTACAGATAATCTATCTACAGACCAATTTTTCTCATGTACACATTGTGGCTACGTAACAAGATATGAAACAGTTTACAAAAACCATGAAAAAATTCATTACCTAGTATGATAACATTGAAAGAAAAATTATTCTGAAATTACATCATAAAACTTTGGTTGTGGCAAGCCATCCATATACGAATGACTTTTTGATTGAATTTGGGCATGTTCTGGTGTTTGATGCATTTTTTCAAATTTTTCCTTGCTTTCAAATTCAACTAACATCAGATGTTTACCATTGTGTGATTCTAAAAGTCTCCTGCCAATGAATCCATCAAAGTTTGCCAGTATTTTGTTTGATTCTCCAATCCAATTTTTAAATTCTGACTCTAATCCTTTTTTTATCTGGATTTCTGCTATCACAACGAACATGAAATTTTTTAATATTGCTTGACTTAATAGTATTTCTCTGATTATCAATCTTAGAAAGCAGTTTTATGATTAATTGTAAAATTTTAATCATATCTTAGAATCATTTCATAAATAAAATTAACACAGAAAATCTCATCTGAGTTATGATAACACTAATTAGCAGATCTTTAATCGTATTAATTATGAAAAATGAGAAGCAGATTATTGTTGGTGCAATAGCTGCTGCCATTATAGTCATGGCAGTAGCAGTTTTTCCCTTTTGGAATTTAATTCCAAACAAGGTTACAGAGATGGTAAAAGTCGTATTAGTAGATGAATCAGGCTGTACTGCTGAAACACATGACGGGTTTGATGTAAAAATTGGTCCATGTAATGCAAAAGTAGGTGATAACATTACGGCATCATTTGATGGAAAAATAAGAGACCGGGAAAAACCATTCACACCCTAGTTTTGAAGGACTTCTAGAGCAGTTTTAGATCTTTTGTAACTTTATCGACTTTATCTTCTGGAGCTGGCCCAATTGAAATACACGTAATAGTTCCAGGAGCAATTTGTGTATGACCAGCATCTGTTACTTCTGACCAAGGAAGATCAAGAGATATCGCATGCCTTTTTATTTTCTCCAATTCATCAAGACTGGTCACTTTTACAACAACTTTTTCCTGACCTGATAGTTCCCATTCCTTGTACCACCCTGGGTGTGATTTTCTGACATGTTCTGCACCTAAAACACACGCATGTCCAACCTGAGCAGCTATTTTTCCAGTACCCATGTTAAGATCCTTTCTTACTACAACTACTTGTTTAACCAAACCCATGCCAATTTTTAAAACCAATTAGAGTATGTTAAACTTTTGAATTGAATTAAATAATTGAATTAAATTAAAAAATCGTGGATTACGATGTCATAGTTGCGGGCGGCAGTGTTTCAGGTCTTCTTTGTGCAAGAGAAATAGCAAGCCGTGGCCATAGCGTTTTGGTCATAGAAGAAGATTCAGAGATTGGAACACCTGAGCATTGTGGCGGTCTAGTTAGCATCATGGGAATAGATGAGCTTGGAGTAGTACCAATGAGAGCAACCCTTGATAACAAGATAAGATCAGCGTCAATTTTTTCACCTACAAAAAAGAGTTTCTCACTTGATGCAAGATCTCAAAATGTCATAGTTTTAGATAGACGGGAATTTGACAAACAAATTGCACATCAAGCACAAACTAATGGTGCAGAAATTCGTGTCAGATCATCGTTGAGAGATGTCTTTGACGATGGTATCAAAACTTCAGAGGGTTCATTAAAATGCAAAATTGTTGTTGATGCGCGAGGAGTCTCTTCACTTATTCAAAAAGATAGAACTGGAATATTGCAATCTGCACAGTACGAAGTGTATGCAGATTGGATTGAAAAGGATAGAATCGAAGTATATTTTGATCAAGAAAAATTTCCTGGTTTTTTTGCATGGATTATTCCAACAAGAAGAGATGAAGCCAAGGTTGGAGTGGCAGGAAAAGGCATCAATGCTGCTGTTGCTCTTGAAAGTTTTCTCAAAGAAAAGGGAAAACATTCAACGATAAGAAAAATCTATGCTCCAATTTGGATAAAAGGGCCCATATCGAATTTTGTATCAAAAAACATTGTAATCATTGGAGACGCAGCAGGACAGTCAAAGCCTACTACTGCAGGAGGAATCTATTCTTGTGGTCTTGGCGGCATATTTGCTGGAAGATCCATTTCTAAATTTTTAGAGTCCGGAAAATCATCTGATCTTCTGGAATATCAAAAAGCATGGATTAACAAATTTGGCCAAGAGTTTGAACATATGCTTCTTGCACGAGGTCTTCTTGAAAGACTGGACAACAAATCAATTAACAAAATATTTGAATCCATAACACCGGAAATTGTAGAAGAGATATCAAAAGAAGGCTCATTTGATTTTCATACGATCTCACTTGCCAAGCTACTTGGTGTGAAAGGTTCAGTCAAGGCAGTACAGGCAATTTTAGGAAGCGAGTTTAGAAGACTGTTAACATGAGAAGAGTGACAAATGATAAGCAAGGTATAAATTCGGTTTTTTATCAGCTCTGAACATGTCATCATCTATTACATTACCAGTATGCAGTTCATGCCACAGACCTATCATGCCTAATGATAAATGTGTCAAATTTAACTGCCCTAGCTGTGGCACAGTGCTGGTTTGGAGATGTGAAAGTTGTAGGGAAGCTGCTAGAACCTATAAATGCAAATCCTGCAACTTTGATGGACCATAGAAAAATGGCACGTCTTTTACTTCGAGCAAAAGTTCTTCCAACAGGTACTGAAATAGATCTAGATGCAGTTGCAAAAAAGATCGCATCTACATTAAAAGATGGAATACAGCTTTCAAAATATACAAAAGAGCCATTAGCTTTTGGCCTCTACTTTATTAGTGCAGAATTCTCATTGGAAGATAAGGATGGGCAGATGGACTCACTTGAAAACGCTGTAAGGGCAATAGAAGGAGTAGGAGAGTTTGAAGTCCTTGGAACAAGTAGAGCATCTGTAGATGTAAAGTAGGTGTTTTTTTGGTACGTAAAGATGAACCGCTTCAAATGCGTGTTGGCGAAGCAAAGCAAAGAGATGTAGGAAAAAGACGAGCTCGTATTGAACCAGAAGCTATGGAATATTTACGAGTAGAACCTGGCGACATGGTAGAAATTGTTGGTAAGAGATCAAGTTGTGCGATAGTGTGGCCTACAGATGATGATAACAAAGCTCCAGATATGATTAGAATTGACGGTCAAACAAGAAAGAACGTGGGTGTTGGAATTAATGACATCGTTAATGTAAAAAAGATTGTAGCAAAACCTGCAAAAAGTGTGGTACTTATGCCGGTAAATGGAAACGTTACTGTTGACAAAGAATTTACTGATTTTGTAAAAAACAGACTCAAAGGTCTCCCGCTCTCTGAAGGCGATGAAATCTCAGTAATGATTCTTGGTAACTCTATGGATTTTAAGATTCATAAAATATCACCCAAGACTGTTGTAAAGATAGAGCGTACCACTACTCTTACAATTCTAACTGAGACATCTGTTGACAAGAAATTACGGGTAACCTATGAAGAGATAGGAGGGTTAAAGACACAAACAAAAAGGATGAGAGAAATTGTTGAACTACCATTACGACATCCCGAAGTTTTCCAAACATTTGGGATAGACCCACACAGTGGAATTTTGTTATATGGTCCACCTGGATGTGGAAAGACTTTGATTGCCAAAGTACTTGCAAGTGAATCAGAGGCAAACTTTTACTCTATAAACGGACCAGAAATAATGAACAAGTACTATGGAGAAACAGAAGCCAGGCTCCGTGACATATTCAAAGAAGCAAAAGAAAATTCTCCAAGTGTAATATTTATTGATGAAATCGATGCCATTGCTCCAAAAAGAGAAGAAGCATACGGTGATGTAGAAAAAAGAGTAGTTGCACAGCTTTTAGCTTTGATGGATGGGCTTACAGACAGAGGAAATGTCATTGTACTTGGTGCAACAAATAGACCAGAAAGTATAGATCCAGCATTAAGAAGGCCTGGAAGATTCGATAGAGAAATTGAAATTTCTGTACCAAACGTAGATGGAAGACTAGAGATACTTCATATTCACACTAGAGGAATGCCACTTGATGTAGATGTAGATTTGAAAATACTTGCAGCAGAACTTCATGGCTATACTGGAGCAGATATCAAGTCATTATGTAGAGAAGCTGCAATGAAAGCACTTAGAAACTATTTGCCAGAAATAGATATGGAGACAGAAAAAATTTCTGCTGAAATTTTACAATCAATGAGAATCAGTTTACAAGACTTTTACGATGCAATGCTTGAGATCGTGCCTACTGCCATGAGGGAATTTTATGTAGAAAATCCAAAGATTTGGTGGAAAGACGTCGGTGGATTAGATGATGCAAAAAGAACATTACATGACAACTTGATTATGTCAATAAAGGAACCTGCAAAATTCCAAAAAATGGGAATCAAACCTCCAAAGGGCGCACTACTTTATGGCCCACCAGGATGTGGAAAAACGCTTCTAGCAAGATCACTTGCAACTGAAGGGGGAGCTAACATGATTCTCGTGAGAGGTCCAGAAATTTTATCAAAATGGGTAGGAGAATCTGAAAAAGCAATTAGAGACATATTCAGAAAAGCAAAAGCATCTTCTCCATGCATTGTAATTTTTGATGAGCTTGATTCTTTTGCTAGAGCAAAATCTATGGAAGACGGCGGTACTGGAGAGAGGCTTTTGAGTCAGCTTTTAACAGAGATGGAAGATGGCGGGGCATCTAGAGTTATTGTACTTGGTATTTCAAACAGACCTGATTTGATAGATACCTCGCTTTTAAGACCTGGAAGACTAGATCTTATTTTATTCATACCAGCTCCAGATGAAAAAGGCCGATTAGAGATAATAAAAATACTAACACGCACCATGCCTCTTTCTGGAGATGTAGATTTGAAAGAAATTGCAGTAGCAACAAAGAATTACAGCGGAGCAGACCTTGTTGCCATATGTAGAGAAGCCGCAGTACATGCAATGCAAAATGATTCTGCTAAGATAGGTAGTGCAGATTTTGCAGCCGGATTAAAGCTTGTCAAACCTTCTATAACAAAAAGCGTAGATGAATGGTATGGTTCAATAAAAGAGAATATATCATACGCCATACCAAAACCAATTGATAAAACATTTTACGGTTAGAATATGACAATACCATTCAAAAATAAATTATATGAAATGATAAAGGAATCTGGGTCCTTAACAGATTCGGAACTTTCAAAGTTGTTAACCAAGGGAGGAATTTCAATTCCAGAAGATGAGGTCAATAAGACATTACTTAGTTTGGAAATTTATGGGCTCATCAAGGTAAGCTGGCTCACAAAAGAACAGCGTCGAATAGAGATAGTAGAAAAAGAGAGTGAGGTTGATGAAATAGAACAACAAAGTAGAGAAAAATTAGAACGTGATTACGAAGCTGGATTTCCTGGCGTTGACCAAGAACAAGAGATCCCAGAAGAAATCTAAAATAATTTTACAAAATTTTAAAATAAATTATTTTATTTAAAAACTGGAAAGTGAAATGCTGCATCCAGTGCTATTCCAACAAATATTATTGTAAGATAAGGTGCAGTAACCTTGTATGCTTTCCAAGCAAATTCTGAAGTAGGTGTTTTTGTGAGTTTGTAATGATATACTAGCATCAGGCTACCAGATATTGCAGCTATTACAAGATACACATAGCCTAGTCCAAATGCAACTAATGCTAGAGAATATGGTAATAGTATGGCAGTATTTGCTAAGATATACTTTGAAGTTCTTTGCATTCCGATTAAAACAGGAAGCATTGGTACCTTGGCTTCTGCATAGTCATCTTTTATTTTCATTGCAAGACACCAAAAGTGAGACGGTGTCCAGACAAATACCAAAACTCCCACAAGAGCCCCCAGTATGTCCATAGAACCAGTTGCAGCAGACCAACCTGCCATAGATGCGGCACTTCCTGCAAATCCACCGATAACAATGTTTGAAGAATTTCTTCTCTTAAGCCATGCCGTGTAAACAATCACATAGAAAAATATTCCAAGCGCGATGAAAAATGTAGAAAGTGGATTTAGAGTAAACCATGCATAAATTACTGAAATTGAACTAACTATCAATCCATACAACAAGACATTTTTTGCAGACATTCTTCCAGAAGGAATTGGTCTTGTACTAGTTCGTTTCATCAGGGGATCAATGTCTCTATCATAATAGTGATTTAGTGCACTAGAGCCAGCAGAAGAAAGCGATCCAGCTATGATAATATGCAAAAGACTCCAATAGTTTAGTTCAGGTCCTATCAATTTACTAGCAGCATACATCGATGTTACTGCTGTAATTACAAGAAGAATAATGATACGAGGTTTAGATATTTCTAGTATTTCTTTTAATCCCAATGCCTCTGTTAGCGGTTTTGCTGGGAATTTAATTTCTTCGAAGTTTGCCAATAGATACTCAAAAGGATTAATTATCTCACTAATTTGAAGTACCACAAATGAGTGACTGGGACCTAATGATGCCTGGCATGGGCCTCACTGCCATAGGCCTTGCTGGAGTTTTCTTGTCTTATCTTGGGATAGCAAACACATTCCTCACTGGAATGCAGGCGCTTTCAGGACTTACGATGTTTATCGGGTTGGTATTTTTATCAGCTGGAATTCTAAGCGGTGGAGTATCAACAAGTAATCGTGCAAAAGCTACTACTTTGGTTATTTTTGGCATATCTGGCTCCATTGGAACATTTGCCCTAAGTCAAAATACCAACGTTACATCATTACCAAGATTTGTCGGAGTTTTACTTATCATAATCATACCTACGGTTGTCATAGCATTTACTGCAATGAGAATGTCGCAATACCTCAAACCAATATCTGTGATATTTTTATTGGCGATGGCAGTAGGGATTGTTTCATACAGTGCGTTAGGATTCATAGGCCCTGGAGCTCAATTTTCATTACAGCCAACCACAGTACAGAATGAAACAGAGGTCAAGGAGACACCCGCTTCCAACGTGCCCACAGTATCAGTAGAGATACTTGTCAATGCGTCAATCAATGGTAATCCTAACTACCAACCTGATACCATTACAGCTGAAAAGGGCAACATAATTGAATGGAAGAACAACGATGGTGTAGTGCACACAGTAACAAGTTCGTCTGATGCTGGTACAACATTTGATTCAGGTTTAATAAAGAAAGGAGAAACATACCAACTTGACACTTCAAAATTAAATGAAACAGAATATGATTACATGTGTACCGTACATCCCTTTATGACTGGTAAGATAATAATCACTGGACCACAAAAACCAATTATTGCAAATGTAACAATTGTATCTGGCGCATCAACACAAAGTGCTGACCAGAAATATTTTGAATCAGCAGACATATCAGTGAAAGTCGGCACCACGGTGATTTGGACTAACAAAGATTCAGCAGCACATACTGTTACAAGCGGAAACCCAAGTGCAGGCCCATCGGGAACATTTGACTCCGGATTAATAAAAGCAGGCAACACATTCCAATACAAATTCAGTTCTGCAGGTACAACCGAATATTTCTGTACATTACATCCTTGGATGACAGGAAAAGTTACAGTAGGATAAACTTTGCAAAAAAGCTTAGTGCTTTTACAAAATCACATAGAACTTCTTACCAATCACGCAAAAAAAAATATCCCAAATGAATCATGTGCAATTTTATTTGGCAAAATTGAAAATGAAACCTTTGATGTAAAAGCTGTTTTTTTGACAAAAAATACAGAAGACTCACCGGTCAACTTTGCAATATCTAATGATGAGTTACTAGAAGCTTACAGTGAAGCAGAAAAAAGAAAACTCGAGGTCATTGGAATTTTCCATTCCCATACAGACTCTATGGCATATCCGTCTTTGACAGACAAGAAATACATGGAGATAAATCCAGTACCATGGATCATATTTTCTAACAAAAATAATGAATTCAAGGCATATATTTTTGAATCAGAAGTTATGTCCGTATTATTAGAAATAAAGTAGAATTATTTGTGAATATTTTTTTTGTGTCTTTCAAAGTGCTCTTTATCGAAAAACGTAGCATCGCATTCTTTGCATTTGAGTTGAGTTTTAAAGCCCCACAATCACCCATTATATACGAGCAGGTTGCGTAAAAGGATACCGTAAATCATTTAGAGGCTAAAAGTAACCATCATGCCATCAGATACATTTTTTAGAAATTTCTTCTCAGTATTCTTGATTTTTCCTATTACGTTTACAGGCGAATAGGGTTTGATCTCATCTTTTTTACTTATAGGTGTGGGTCCAAAAAAAAGACATATTGCTTTTCCTGTTGGCCAATAGGCAACATCCATTAAATCTACCAGAGGTTTTGCATTCTCTGCACCTATTGTAATAGGAGTTTCATTGGTGTAGAGTTCTTCTCCCCAAGAGTTTATTTTCACATCAAGTGGTAGACATTTAAGAAAAGAAGACACTGTCTTTGGTGCCAGTTCGTCATCTATTTCTAATTCAATGGTCTTTATTTTTGGAATATTCAGTTTAACCCTATGGATCAACAGCCGATCTTGTGATTTAGATTAAATATCCCTTCCCAGAATTGTCAAAATATGGACATTCACGTATATGATACATATGTAGAGGCTAAGGACGGCCACACCATGCACTTTGATGTTATTACAGATATCAAAGACCACAAAAAGGCTATAGAATATGCAAAGCAATGGCTAAAATCAGTTGGAGAGGCAGATGCAGCTGTTTCAACAGAGGAATGCCAATTTTGCCACACTCAGGGAGCACCAGAACCAATAGCAGAACAAATCCGTAAAAATGGATATTTCATCCAAAAGATGGAAGGCTGCCCATAAACTCTTTTTTAATTTTTTAACTTTTCCTGACAAAGTCTTTTTAGAACAGTCACATAAGTGAAAAACATGGACACCCCCAAAGTCGCTTACCATAGATTAACCGTGGAAGGAGAGATACAAACTCAATGGATATGTGGTTGTTTTGAAACAGTGGATGGTTTTTTCAAATTCTGTTCTGAACACAACAATGCTATGAGAAAAACAATAGAGGCTCAAATAGATGAGCTTGACATGACACTAGTTGTTGATGAGAAAAAATCAGATTAATCTATAGAACAAAAATAGCAACAAACGCAGATACGAAAACTATTGCTACTGTGTTTAACAATTTAATGACAGTGTTTAATGCAGGTCCTGCAGTATCTTTGTAAGGATCTCCAATTATATCGCCAACTATTGCTATCTTGTGTTCTTCGGTTCCTTTTTGTTTGTTAATTTCCATGTACTTTTTGGCATTGTCCCACGCACCACCAGTATTTGCCAGATGGAATGCCAAGAAGATTCCTGTAATTACGGCGCCCATTAAGAGTCCAACTACTGCAGAGGGTCCCAAAACCACACCAAGTATTATGGGAGCTGCAATTGTTATGGTTGCAGATTTCCAAAGCTCACGTAATGAAGCTACTGTTGCAACATCAACACATTTTGCATAGTCAGGTTTTGTTTTGCCTGTCAGAATGTCTGGAGTTTCTTTAAATTGTCGTCTTACTTCTTCTACCATCTTAGAAGCAGCTCTTGCTACTGCGGCAATAAGCTGGCTTGTGATAAAGAACGGCAACAGACCACCAACAAGTAATCCAATAACAACTGCAGGATTTGAGAGACTATAATCGAAAACGTGATGAAATACTTTTCCTGCCTCGTACTGAAATGCCTGAATCATAGCTAACGCAGCAAGACCTGCACTTGCAATTGCAAACCCTTTGGTTACTGCCTTTGTAGTATTTCCTACTGCGTCAATTTCATCTGTGACTTTGCGGCTTTCTTCTCCCATACCTGTCATCTCTACAATTCCACCAGCATTATCACTGATAGGACCAAACGCATCTATACTTAGAACAATTCCTGCAAGGCTTAACATTGCCATGGCAGTAAGTGAAGTACCAAATATTCCATAAAGTTTAGCCTGTTCTGGATCCGGTGCAGCAGATGACGCTAATACATACGATGTAGCTAGTGCAACAACAATGGCAATCATAAATGGACCCGTTGAACGCATTCCTTGAATTATTCCCATCAATGTAAGTGACGCATATCCCCATTTTGCAGAAGCCGCAATTTCTTGGACTGGTTTGAATCTATAGCTTGTAAAGTAATCTGTTATTCTCTGTATCACTGGTACCAGAATAACTCCTATTACTGTACTACCAAATAGTGCATATGCAATCTGTGTCTGACCAAGAAACAGATATGTGAAAACAAAATTAAGTGCAATTGCTATTACAGCAGAAACATAAAATGCGTTTGCAAGTGGCTTGTTTACATCCGTCATCTTTCTTGGGCCTATTGTCGCAATACCAATTATAGATGCAAATAATCCTGAAGCGCCAATTAACATTGGATAAAACAAGTTTTGAGGAGCACCAATCAGTCCAGCAATCAGCAATGATGCGAGCATAGTTACGATATATGATTCATAAATATCAGAACCCATTCCAGCTGCGTCTCCTACGTTGTCTCCTACGTTATCAGCAATAGTTGCTGGATTTCGTGGGTCATCTTCTGGAATGTTTGCCTCTACTTTTCCTACTAGATCTGCACCCATGTCTGCAGCCTTTGTGAAAATTCCACCACCTACCCTGATAAACAAGGCAATCAAACTAGCACCTATACCAACTCCTGCAATTGTGATAGGACTTGGAAATGCAAAATAGAGTAAACTCATGCCCAGAAGAGCCATAGCTGGTACAGCAAGACCTACTGTTGCCCCACCCCTAAATGCAAGGGCAAAGGTATGTCCGAGTCCTTTTCCAGATGCGTTTGCAGCTCGAACCGCTGCCTTTACTGTAATTTTAAGCGAGATTAATCCAGCAATAGCAGAAAGTCCTGCACCAACTGCAAAAGCAATACCGTTAGTAGATCCGATTGCAGCACCAATCAAGACTGCAAGACCTATGGCTATAGGAATAACAATTCTAAACTCTCGTCTCAAAAATGCCATTGCCCCTACCCCTACTGCATTTGAAATATCCATCATCTGTTGTGTACCAGGTTTTTGTTTAGAAACCCACATTGCAAGTACTCCAGCAATGATAAAAGCGATAATTGACGCACCAACAGGAATCATGAGTTCTTTGAGCGTCATTTACTGAATTTTTGCCTATTCGCGGTAAATATAAACCATTTTAGAACACAAAATATCTATTTCCTTTTCTTGTATGGTGCAAACGTTTTGCCTGCAAGTCCTTGTCTTACTAGTTTGTTGAATCTTTTACCGTGACTAAGATAAGGAAACCGCATGTGGATCAATTCATGTACAATTGTATTTTCTAGAGTTTTTTCATCAAGCATTTTTCGAACATTTATAAAAATTAAATTATGCTGCATATAGGAAACTCCATAGTATTTGTACGCAGATGTTCGCCTTCCTTCAGTCATTTCTTTTGGCACCTCAAGTACTTCTTTAGTGGTAAGAAGCACCTTTGGTTCTTGTATTCCAAACCTGTTTGCATAAATTCCAGTCTTTTCTAGAATTCTAAATCGCAGGTTTGAATCAATCTTCATGATATGTGGTGTTTCAGAGAATGTTTAATTCCAATTGTCAATTGTTCTGTTTGAACTAGTTTACTTTTTCTATTTTACCACCAAAATAGTTAAAAGGGTCAGAACTTGTGTAGCTTAATCATAGATCATACAGCCACCGTGTCATCATTCCCCATGAATTATTCTAAATCACTTCAACTGGAGTGTTACCTTTAGGTCTTACTTGTTCATATTACATATTCTTGGAATCAAAGGTTGTTTTTGAAAATTATTTTGAATAGACGAATTAAATATGATTGAAATTAGCTTGACCTAATGAATAGATTTTCACTTATCATACTCGTTGTGATATCTGTTTTTTCCATAATTCCAAGTTCATCAATTTCAAAATATTCTGTATATGGAGAAGAATACACCATACCATCTTGGTTAAAAGACAATGCAAAATGGTGGGCAGAAGATAAGATCAGTGATTCTGAATACGTGTCAGGAATAAAATACCTTTTTCAGCACGGAATAATGCAATTAGAACCAAAAAACAATCCTATAATAAAATCTACTTTAGACATTTCAGCTAAAAACTGTTCAGACAGAACATTTCCAAAGGTCAACTGGGCCAATTGTGACTTTTCAGGAGCGAACCTGAATCATGCTAATCTTCACGACGCCAATCTTTCAAATACTAATTTTGAACATGCCAATATCAGTAAAGCGTATCTATATCATACTAATCTGGTTGGCGCACATCTTCAAAATGCCGATATGATAAATACACAACTAGCAGGTGCCAATCTCTCAGGTGCTAACCTCACAAATGTCAATGGCAAATTCGTTAACCTCAATGCTGCCATTCTTACAGGGGCTGATCTTTCAGGAGCCAATATGAAAAATGGAGCATTCATGGTAGCAAACTTTGTAAATGCAAAACTCTCAGGGATAAATCTCAGCTATACTGACATGACAGGTGCAAACTTTACAGGAGCAGATCTTTCAGGAGCAGATTTCTCAGAGGCCCTTCTCAAAGGCGCGATTCTTCATAATGCCAACCTCACAGGTGCAAATCTGCATGACGCTGACATAAAAGATGACGACATTACTGGTGCGGATCTACATTGCTTTAATCATCCAATTTGCATAAAGTAAAAACAAATCTCTAGCATTATTCACTAATTAAAACAATAACCAATAACACTGGATCGTCATCGCAACTAACTCATTGAATCCATGATTGATTGAGCTTTGTTTCTTATCTCTGCAGTTATTGACACAATTACAAGTCCTTCATTTGGTTGACCATACAAAACTACAGACTTTTCTGGTGCATATACTACTACAGGTAAAACTAGCAAGTCTTCTTCTCCATTAACAGTAATTCTAACTGGTTTTGTAGATTGAAATGCTTTTTTTATTGTCTTTACACTTTCGATTGTAATTTCTGCGGGAGGATTGTTACAATTTAAAGTGGTGTTTACATTTCCAGATGGTAAGTCTCTTTTAATTCTCTTTTCTACACCATCTACAATTTGTAACGATGGTACTATTCCATACTTGATTAATTTTTCAGTCGTTGCATCGCCAACTGAAATTACAAATGAATCTGTAGGTATGTTTTTCAAAATACTCTCTTTAGTTACATCAGAATCTTTAACCAAATTTCCTAGTGGCTTTTTTAATTTGTCTCGTAGGTTATCTGGAAGATGCACAAGATATCTTTGTTTTAAACTATTTTTGTGTAGCTACTTCTGCCTTCATTTCTTCGTTTAGCTGAGATGCTAGTATGCTGCATCTTGCTGCAACATTTTTTGCCACACTAGTAAATGCAGATGCGTGTGCAGATTTCGGATCTGTCACTAGAACAGGCTTGCCTGAATCAGAGCCTTCCATGATTCCAGGATTAAGTGGAATTTCACCCAAGAATGGAATACCATATTTTTCACTAATTTTTTTTGCACCGCCCTTACCAAAGATATGATGATCTTTTTTACAGTCTGGACATTTGAAGTAGCTCATGTTTTCTATTATACCAATAATTGGCACATTTAGTTTTTGAAACATACCAAATGCCTTTACAGCAACATTGCTTGCAACATCTTGTGGTGTTGTAACCACTAGTATTCCAGTAATAGGAATGGTTTGAGCCAGTGTTAGTGGTATATCTCCAGTACCCGGGGGAAGATCTACAATAAGGTAATCCAAATCACTCCAATTAGTATCAACAAGGAACTGCTTGACAATTCCTGAAATTATAGGTCCTCTGTAAATTGCTGCTTGGTGATCCTGTTCAGCAAAAAATCCAAACGAAACTACTTTGAGCCCATTTGATTCAGCTGGCTGTAGCTTGTTGTTCTCAACTTCCATTACAGCTTTTCCCATTCCAAGCATCAATGGAACACTAGGTCCGTAAATGTCAGCATCAAGCAATCCTACTTTGGCACCAGATTGTGCCAAAGCTAGTGCAAGGTTGACTGATACTGTTGTCTTGCCTACGCCGCCTTTACCGCTTGCCACACCAATAATATTTTTCACAGTAGGCATCATTTCGTCCATGCTTAGTGCACGGCCTTCCATGACTTTGGCAGTTACCTTCAGATCAAGTTTTAAATTTCCTAGTGTGCCTACTGCTTTTCTAACATCTTCTTCTATTTGATCATTAAATGGACAAGCAGGAGTTGTAAGTTCAAGAGTAAATTTTAGATCATTGTTATTGATTTCTAGATCTTTAATCATTCCCATAGAAACAATGTCTTTTTTTAGATCAGGATCAATTACTGTGCTTAAGGTCTTAAGAATGTCGTCTACAGATACCATAATTTAAAAAAATCCCAGTACGATATTTAAACATAGGCAAAAATGGCTAATTTTATCATCCAAAGATTCATAAATTGAAATTTTATCAAATTTCTTAGATGTTTTCTATATCTACACTTACTGATGTAGTTAGGATTCCGCCTAAACTGTTTGGCGAATCTCTCAAAAAAGCAGCAACTACCATACTTAGAGAAAAATACGAGAGTATGATAAATCCGGAACTTGGTTATGTAATTATGATTTTAGATACTAAAGTTGAAAAAATGGGGAAAATTGTTCCTGGTGATGGCGGTACATATCATAAAGTTGAATTTACATCTTTGACATTCTATCCAAAACTTCAAGAAATTGTTAGAGGAGAGATTGTTGAAATTACAGACTTTGGTGCATTTGTAAGAATTGGAGCGACTGATGCATTGTTGCATTTATCACAAATTATGGATGATTATCTAAAAAGCGATGTAAAATCTGGCATGATACTTGCTAATCAAAGTGGAAGGACAATGAGAATTGGTACTACACTTCGTGCAAGAATAACTGCAGTTTCTCTTGGAAAAACCGCAGCTATGAAAATAGGCATTACATGCAGACAGCCTTTCCTTGGTGCAGACGAATGGATAGAAGAAGAGATAAAGAAAGCAAAGAACCCAGCTCAAGCTGAAAAAGTCAAAGCTCCATCTTCTCAAGCTGAAAAAGTCAAAGCTCCATCTTCTCAAGCTGAAAAAGCCAAGAAAGTTGTAGAAGCAAAGTGAAATTAATATGGTAAAAGAAATGGCATGTAGAAAATGTAAATTTGTAACAATAGGTAAAGTATGCCCTAATTGCAAATCAGCAGATCTGACGCCAGATTGGCGCGGTTCTATTCTCATAGTTGATCCAGCTACATCGGTAGTTGCAAAAACTTTGGGAATAACAGTAATGGGTAAGTATGCTCTCAAGGTAACCTAGATTGCACATACGTGCAAAAAAAGCACTTGATAATTTTTTAGCTGAAGATATTGGAAAAGGAGACATTACAAGTAATCTTTTACCAAAGAAAAAAATCACTGCAAGTATAATTTCAAGACAAGAAGGTATAGTAGCTGGAGTACAATATGTAAAATACATCTTTGTCTCAAGAGGATGTAAAGTAAAAATTCTAAAAAAAGATGGCTCAAAAATTAAACCAAATCAGAAAATAATGATTGTCTCAGGTTTTGCACATATCATATTGTCATGTGAGAGAACCGCACTCAATCTATTATCCAGAATGAGCGGAATTGCAACTCAAACCAATCATCTTGTAAATAAAATAAGGAAAGTAAACCCAAAAGTAAAACTCCACTCCACAAGAAAAACAGCGCCTGGATTACGTTTATTTGATAAGGATGCAGTAGAAATTGGTGGAGGCAATAGACACAGGATGTCACTTGATGATATGATCATGATAAAGGATAATCATCTTGCAGTTTCTGATTCTGTTTTGGAGTTGGTTCAAAAAGCATGTAAAAAATACAGAACAGTTGAAGTCGAAGTCGAAGGCATAAACGATGCAATTCTTGCTGCAAAAGCTGGAGCATCCATAATAATGTTAGATAATCGTTCACCAAATGAAATTTCAAAAATTATCAACATTCTAAAAAAATTACACCTAAGAGACAAAGTGAAGATAGAAGCTTCAGGAGGTATTGATTCTGTCAATATTCAATCATATGCAAGAACTGGTGTTGATATGATATCAGTTGGAAAAATTACTAGTTCAGCGCCAGGGCTAGATTTGAGTTTAGAAGTTAACTGATTGCGAGCATTCGTTCAATTGCAAGTTGTGCTTTTTGAGCAATGTTTTTTGGAACCTTAACTTCATACTTTTCTTCTTTTAGGGAAGAATAGACTTTGTCAAGAGTTATCATCTTCATATATTTACATACCGCATTTTCGGATATAGGAATGAATTCTTTATCCGGATTTTGTTTTCTCATCCTGTACAATATACCAGTCTCTGTCGCAACAACAAATTTCTTTGAAGGCGAGTCCTTTGCGCGATTCATCATTCCTTCAGTAGACAGAATTTGGACCTGTCTGCTGCCATAATCTCCTGATGCAACGTCATACATAACGGAAGAAGTACAGCTACATTCTGGATGGATTAGAAATTCAGCGTTGGCATATTGATTTAGTTTTTCTTGCACGTCCTGCGATCTTATACCAGCGTGGACGTGACATTCCCCTGCCCAGATAAACATGTTATTTCTATTTGTCATCTTTGCAACATACGATCCTAGGAACATGTCTGGCAAAAATAGAACTTCTTTATTTTCTGGAATTGATTTCACAACATTTACTGCGTTTGATGAGGTACAACAATAATCAAGCTCAGATTTTACTTCGGCAGTTGTGTTCACATAACCTACAGTTATAGCTCCCGGATGTTCACTTTTCCATTTCCGCAATTGATCTGCAGTTATGGTGTCAGATAATGAACAACCTGCCGCAAGATCTGGTATGAGCACTTTTTTTTCCGGGCATGTTATAGCTGCAGTTTCTGCCATAAAGTGCACACCACAAAACAAAATTGTTTTTTGTGTTGTCTTTGCAGCTTGTCTTGACAATCCCAATGAATCTCCCACATAGTCAGCAATATCCTGTACTTCAGGAAGTTGATAGTTATGAGCCAAGATAAGAATATCTTTTTCTTTTTTAAGCTTCAAGATTTCTGATTTTAAATTCATTTATCCAAAATGAATTGGTGATTTTTATCATTTAAAGGATAAGGTCTGTGACATATTTGAGGACGTGTTGTGATATGATGGCAATATTTGCCATTTACGTTCCAATTCTAATGTCATTATTACAGACTGCCCTCAAGCACTCTATCGCAGACAAAATTGCAAGCCTACTTGTTTTTGGATTGCTCATACTTGGCATGTTTTCTACTTTTATCGAAAATTTACCAAATTTGCCTTGAGCTACTATCTCATGAGTGTTTTTGTCAGTATTTGGGTCTGCAACTATTCTCACTTTGGTGTTTAAGCTTCCGAGTCCAGCCAAGCTAAGAAGAGCTGCCACGTTAATGTTAGCAGGAAAAAGTTGCACAGCTTCTTGTGCAGTGCCTTCAAAAATTGTCGTAGACTCTTTAATATTTTCAATATCAAGTTTTGAAGTTTCAAAGAATTTTGCTCCTTTTAGTGATCTTGGACTTTTTGTCGTAACTAGTGTAATTGATTCTAATTCATCTTTTACAGAACGTATGCCATCTAGGCCCAAAATTGCTCCAGACGGAAGATAGATTGATCTTTTGAAATCCTTACAACCTTCAACTATAATATCTAAAATGGATTCATCTAAAAGTGCACCAACACTCATGATCATCAAATCTTTTCTGTTTTGTAGTATGCTAAGCGCATTATCCCTAACTGCATCTTGGGATGCTGCTTCTACAATAATATCAGTTGGTGCGGCAGCAAGTAAGCCTACGTTTTCAGTTATTTCAGGTTTGTTCTTTAGTTTTGTTACTAATAATTTTGAGGCATCTTTAGAAAAATCAAAAACATGAGTTAATTTGGCAGGAATCTTTCCTGAATCGATTGCCAAGGCAATTTCAGTACCAATTGCACCACACCCCAAAAGTCCTATTCTCTTCAAGATAGTCAGCATTATAACGAACCCTTGTTAAAGCTATTAGTAATAGGAAAAATAATCCTACATAAACGAGATTAGTACATAAATTGAAATTAATCTTGTTAGATATAATGAAAAGATGGTCAATGAATTGAAGCAAGCAGAATCTGGATTAATGGAGAGATTTCTCTTCAGAATAGCCAAACAATGGATAGCTGGTGACACCATGGAGCAAGCTTTGGAATCTGCTCGCCTTGCAAACAAGCACGGCATGTACGCAATAATCAACAAGCTAGGCGAACATATGACTTCGAAGAATCAAATCGAGAACACCGTATCAGAATATCTTGTTCTTGTTTCTAATTTACACAAATCCAAAGTAGAAGGCGGCGTATCAATCAAACCTACACAGATAGGATTATCAAAAAACAAAAACGAGTGCGCTGAAAACTTTGCTAAAATAATAGAAAAGGCATCGTTATCGCAATCTTTTGTATGGATTGACATGGAGTCATCCGAACATACTGATGACACCATAGGGATCTACAACGATCTATTTGACAAATATGAAAGACTAGGCATAGCTCTTCAAGCAAATCTAAAACGAACATCAAAAGATTTGGCTGAGCTGCTAAAAAAAGGAGCCAAAGTCCGTCTAGTAAAAGGAGCATATCACGAAGATAAGAAAACTGCTTTTCAGACAAGAAAAGAGGTTGATGAAAATTACAAGAAATTAATGGAAATGCTTTTTGTCAGTAGCAATGAATTTGGTATTGCAACGCATGATTCTAAATTAATTGATGAGGCCATACAACTGTACAAAACGCATGAAAGAAAATTTGAATTCCAAATGCTAAAAGGAATACGAGATGAATTAAAACCAATTCTTGTAAAAAAAGGATTTTCGGTATCAGAGTACATTCCATATGGCACCAACTGGCTTCCCTATTCTATTAGAAGACTAAAGGAAAGAAAGCGAAATATCCTGCTTTTGGGAAGTTCCTTTATTCATTCACATCGAGTTTGAGTCTGCTCTCTCATGAATTGTAGAAGATAGTATTCCCCTCCAGCTCCTTTACCTGAAATTCCAGACTCTTTCCAGCCAACAAACGGTTGAGCTCCAACCATAGCACCTGTGGTTGCACTTGCACCCCTATTTGCATAAGTTACACCGGCTTCAATTTTTTCAAAGAAGGCTTTAATTTCTTTCTGGTCTTTGCTAAATATCCCAGCAGTAAGACCGTAATTGGTTTTATTTGCCATCTTTATCCCTTCATCAAAACTATCAAACGAAATAACACAAACAAACGGCAAAAACAATTCTTCTACTATTAGCTCGTGTTCTTGTGGAAGGTCAGTAACTATTGTAGGCTCGACAAAATATCCGTGTTGATAATCCGAATCTTTTAGAACAGAACCACCAAATGCAACCTTTCCATCTTTTTTTGCAACCTCAGATACTCTTTGGAATTTTTTTACCGCAGCTTCATTGATTACGGGTCCCAAAAAAACATCTTTTTGCCAAGGATAACCTATCTTGATGGATTTTGCTTTTGATACCAGTTTTTCCATAAACTGATTTGCAATATTTTTTTGTACATAAACTCTGGAACATGCACTGCACTTTTGTCCACCATATCCAAATGATGCACGTAAAACTCCCTCTGCTGCTTTTTCAAGATCTGCAGATTCAGTTATAATTGCTGGATTCTTTCCTCCCATTTCAGAAATAAATGGTCGCGGCTTTTTCTCAACAAAAGCTTCAAACCCCGACATTCCAACTTCTTTTGAACCTGTAAAAGCAATTCCATCAACAAGTGGACTTTCAAGTATTGTTTTACCTACAACACTTCCAGCACCAGTAACAAAGTTCAGAGCTGCAGGAGGAAGCTTGTGATATATTGATTGTACAAACTTGAATGCTGAAAGCGGAGCATCGCTGGATGGTTTGAGAACTGCAGAGTTACCCGTAATGAGAGCACCCGTAGTCATTCCAATTGCAATAGCAGATGGAAAATTAAATGGCGATATTATTCCCCAAAGACCATATGGTTTGAGCACACTTTGTGTCTTTTCATTTGGACTAGCACTCTTTGTTTCCTTAGAAAAGCCTTGATTTAATTCAAGTTGGTCTGAATAAAATCTAAGAAAATCAATTGCCTCATCTACATCTCCCATTGCTTCAAGACGGTTTTTACCGTTTTCAAATGTCATTATAGTAGCAAGCTGGAATTTATCAGAGGACAAAGTGTCTGCACATTCCCTAAAGATTTCAACTCTTTTTTGGTAAGGAACTTGGCTCCATCTTGAAAAGGCATCCTTTGCAGAGTCTATAGCATGAAGCGTGTCGTCTTTTGTTGCCAATGGAAAATTCGCAATAACAATTCTGGTATCAGCAGGGGAACATACTTGGAATTGATTATCAGAGTAAATTTCTTTTCCTCCTATTATCATAGGATATCTTTTGCCAAAATCTTTTTTTACCGTATCAATTGCCTGATCAAATTTCCTGTGGAATTCATCAGTAGAGTTGTTTAATACTGCACTAGCCCAAGTTTTTTCATTTTCAAACACGACAATTCTATGTATCTGTACAATAAATTAGCTCCTAATTTTTTCAACCATAAATGAAAATAGAAGATGGTGTCAAGTATACTCTATATGCGTAAAATATGCAAACGTTGTAAAACCGAATATGAGGATAATGGGTATCCAGTCTGCAATTATTGTTTAGAAGTACTGGACAATTACGAATAAGAGTTATAGACAAAAATGGATTACGTCTTAGCTTGTGCACTAATCTGTTTTAAACGCTAAACATTTTATGCTTGTATACAAAGTGTGCTTATGCTTAATACCGTATACATTGACGCATTAAAAAAACGAGAGGAGACGCTCTCTATTTTAAAAGGAGAAAAATTTGAGCAGATAATCGATGAAGCCAAGCACAATTGGATAGAATACATACCACAGAAGCAGGATTGTGAAATTGCTGGAATCGACAGCAGCTATAACAGTACAAAATTCCAAGGCCTAGAGCTTTGGGTAGTTACAGCAGTAGCTATAAAATCAGATAGCACCATGATTTCAGAATTTCACAATCATGGTCTAGGTACGCCCTCACCCGAACTTGAGACACAGGCAAGTAAAATGGAAATAGATGCTTGTACCGCGTCTGTAGATAAAGCAGATGTAGTAATATTAGACGGTTCATTATATTCTCAATTTCTAACCAGACAATCAGCCCTTGCTTCCATGATTACAACAGCCATTAAAAAAAGAAATAATGTAGTATTCATATCAAAAACTTCTTCAGCCAGAAAACAGTTTGAAAAATTTGGTTCTTTGGCAGGAGATATTTTTTACTATAATCATGCCATAAAGAAACCAGGTTTTAGTAAAATTTTTGTTGACAAGGAATTAGGGCCAGGCAAAGTTATTTCATCAACATATGCAAGATTAAGCGACTCTACACCGTTGATAAAAATCGAATTATTTGGATCTGACCATGATGAAACAGAAGTAAAATCACTTTTAGACAGATTGTGTAAAAATAGTGTTTCAGGATATCCTTACGCCTTAAAGCTTGCACACAACAAATGCAAAATAACACATACAGATCTTGCTCGACTTGTTAGTCTATATGGACTAGGAAATGAAATTGGATCAAGGGAGGTATTAGGATGACAATAGGAGTTGTAATAGGAGAATCAAAACCAACCGAAGTTACCGCGCAGTCGTCTAAGCCACTTGCGGTAGGAGAATATGTTATCATTGATTCACAAAATGGAAAGCTGCTAGGATTAGTAGAAAGATCAATTGTTTCAAGTGATGCGCTAACAGACGTGCGAAACTTTGACGAAGCTATAGAAAGCAAAGAGGTGGCGTCGCTTAATTCTCGAGATAAAAACTATAAAGTAAAAATAGGAATTCTTGGATTTTTAGACAAGTTACAAAAAGGACAAGCTGTTTTGCCTGCAATTCCTCCGTTACCAGGATCTTCAATACTTGATGCAACTGAAGAGGATTTGGAGATAATATTTGCACCAAAGGAAAACGAGTGGATTAGAATAGGATCACTTCTTAGAAATTCAGAAACTGAAGCCAAAGTAAACCTGAACAAAATCGTCTCAAGACACATAGGCATACTTGCTATGACAGGCATGGGAAAAAGTAACTTGGTATCACTCATTGCTAAACAAATAGCAACACTTCAAGGAACACTGATAATTTTTGATTATCACAATGATTATGAAAATCTACATCTGCCAAAAATCAACATAATGACAGCTAAAATAAATCCAAGGTTATTGCAAGCAGACAAGCTTGCTGAAGTAATAGAGATTAGAGAAAATGCAGACAAGCAACAAAGAGCATTGCGCGAAGCCTTTACTGATTCAGTCAAACAAGCAAAAGATTTCTGGACAGCATTAGAAGATAGTGTTTCATCATTTGGTCATATGACAAAAGGATATGCAGATAGTGCAAGTCGAGTTCTTGATAAAATTGATGATGCAAAACACAGATTTTCTGATATTTTAGATCCAGATTGTGGAGATCCTGTTGATTTGATAAAAGAGTGCAGAGTTAACGTACTAAGTGTAGCTGAGCTAAGTGAAAGACAGGCAAATGCAGGTTTAGCATATTATTTGCAAGAGTTGCTAACAGCTAGAAAAGATTCATGCTGGGCAAAAAGAGGAAAAGAATCTTCAAGAAAGAACAATAAATTTTCTGCTCCGATTTTTGTAATAATTGAAGAGGCTCATGTTTTTATTCCAAAAGGAGAGCACACTGACACAAAATACTGGGCGTCCAAAGTGGCAAGAGAGGGTCGAAAGTTTGGAATTGGACTTGGCATCGTATCTCAAAGACCTCGAAACATTGATCCAAATGTACTAAGCCAAATGGGTTCGCTTGCCATAATGAAAATTGTACAAGATGATGATCAACAACAAATTGCCTCAGCTGCAGAATCACTCAGTAAGGATCTGCTTTCTCAGTTGCCATCTTTGAACATAGGTGACGCTATTCTCATAGGACAATGGGTCAATCTACCAGCAATAGTACATGTTGATGAAGTAAAAGGAAAGACCGTGGGTTCCGATCTGAATGCAGTATCAGAGTGGTCAGAATCTACAAAGTTCAAAGAAATTGGTATGGAATCAACTCAAGGACTAGTACAAAAAGATCTATTGATGGACTAATGATTTTCTCTCATATCTCAGACACACATTTAGGATTTGTACAATATCATTCAGAGGAAAGAGAAGATGACGTATATTCTGCGTTTAGCCAAGCAATTGATACTTCAATAAATGATCATGTAGATTTTGTAATTTTTGCAGGCGACATATTTCACGTACCTACTCCCAGTGGAAAAGCAATCTTGGTTTTAGCAAATGCACTAAAGCGCTTAAAACAAAATAATATTGATTCTTTTTTCATTCTTGGTGATCATGACATCAGTAGAATACGTGCAACACCTATACCGTTTGTTTATCACAATTTGGAATTTTCCAAATATATTGGAAATGGAAAACCATTTCAATACAAAGACATCATGATTTTAGGATATGATAAACGAAGAAAAAATGAGATTCATACCTTTGAGCAAGATTTTGCAAAGGCTGATGCAGAAGCAAAGAATCACACTGGTCACAAAATTCTTGTATTACATCAAGGAATTACAGAGATCAACAAGTTTGCAGGAGAATTAAATTCTACAGATCTTCCAAAGAACTTCACATACTATGCCATGGGGCATCTTCATGAGAGAGAATTAAAAAAATTCAGTCATTTAGGTGGACCTTTAGTCTATCCAGGTTCCATAGAACTTACTTCAAGTGAAGGAATCAAGGAAACACAGAAAGGATTTTACGAAGTAGACATCTCGTCATCTGAAGCAAAACCAAACTGGATAAGAATTGATACCAGACCTCAATATTCAGTTAGAACTAGTTTTGAAAACCTGGCACAAGAAGTAAGCAACTTATCAGAAAAAATACAATCATTTTCAAGAAAACCGGTAGTTGAAATAAAAATTCATGGTGACAACATAGAGATTGATCTTGTCCAATCTCAAATTGCAAGACTATTTCCTCTTACACTACGATGTTTTTGGAAAACAATAATGTCAGAAGAAAGTGAAGGTTCAGTGTTTATTGACAAACCTGTAAAGATTGATGATGAAATGTTAAAGCTTGCAAAAGATATCCTAAGCTCTGAAAGTCTAGCAAATTTTGCAATTAACGATCTACTTCCACTTCTTTCAAAAAACCAGATTGGAGAAGCAAATCATTTGGTAATTGAAAACTTTAACCAATTCAAAAAGGACGTGAAAAAATGTTAAACGAGATAGAGCTTGGTAATTTTCTTTCCCATTCTAATACAAGACTAGCATTTAACAAAGGTGTAACAGTCTTTGTCGGTCAGAATGGAGCAGGCAAATCAAGTATTATAGATGGAATAACATTCGCACTGTTTGGTCAACATACCAGAAATTCTAACAAGGGACTGGTTCGTCGAGGTGCAAACCAAGCGTATGCCAAGGTGAATTTCTCCATTTTAGACAGACAGTTTGAGGCAATACGCAAAATTGATTCAAAAGGAACAGTTTCTGCCCAGTTTTTTGAGAAAAAAGATGGCAATCTCATACCGCTTGCCTCAGGGGAAAGAAAGCAGTTTGGCGAGTCCATGACAAAGACAATTGAATCTCTAATAGGAATGGATTTTGATAAGCTCAAGGTAGCATCAATTGTTCAACAAGGCGAACTTAATTCCATAATTAATGCAGATCCAAAAAAATTCAAGGAATTAGTAAATGCAATTATTGGAATTGATAAACTGGATATAGCATTTGAAATAATGAAAGATGTTATAGAAAACTTTCGTATTTCTATAAAAGAGAAATTAGAATACGACGACAGAGATATTGAAAGTTTGAAAACTAAGATTGATTTTCTTACAAAAGAGATCAATCTAGCAGCACCGCAAAAAGAAGCGATGATCACAAGGAAAAAAATACAAGAAAATGAACTTATTCAATTACAAAATAAGATAGATTTAGAATCTACAAAAGAAATAAAGATAAAAGAATTAGAAACAAGAAAGTCTGAACTTGTTCAATACGTAAAAACTGCAATTGCATCTCTTAAAAAGGAAATACAGGAAAAAGAGAAAAAATTCTCCGATTGTGATGGATGTTTTACCTACATATCATCCAAAAAAGAAATTGAATCACAACTAGTAAAAATGGAAACAGAGTTGGAATCATCAAGAAGAGAAATTCAAGAATTTGTAGAAAAGATAGGCAAACTTGATGGACAGGAGGAACTTGCAGGAAAGCTGAAACTGCAAGATGGAAAGTGTCCAGTCTGTGATTCCAAAGTAGAAACCCTCAATCCTCTTTTTGAAGAAGAACATATTCGTAGTGAGATTGCAAAAATACGAAATAAAATAGACTCACTAACAAAGCTAGAAAAAGAGAATCGTGAGAAAAAACACTTTCTTGAGCAAAATCTACAAAAAGCTCTCAGTGCAGAAAGAACACTTTCCATACATGGAATAAAACAGCCACAAGAATTAGTCCACCTAAAAGAGGAAATTTTCATGTTAAAAAACAACATCCAGAAAATTCCATCTGAATTTAATTCGTCAGAAAATATGATACATTTGGCAATAGATCCCCATTCCGAGTCATTATGTAAAACAATACTGACACTTCAAGAAGAAACAGACGGATTTGATCTAACAGAATTTAAAAATCTAAAAATTTCTTTTGATCAAAAACGCAAATCACTTGGCATGATAGAGCAAGAAATCGGTGCAATAACACAAAAGATACAGTCAGCACAAGAGCAGCATGAAAAAATATCCCAAGCATTAGATGAACTTGTTTTAGTAAAAAAATATGTTTCACAATTAGAAGAAATACGAAGTCAGATTTTTAATAGAGACGGACCTGTTGCAATGAGTTTACGATCATGGGCACTAAACTTGATATCTCAAAAGGCATCAGAATATTTGTCTGCATTTAATGTAAAGATCCAAAGGGTTTTGTTGCAGGAAAAAGCTCGTGACGTAGGAATTTCATGTTATTCTGGAAATACAGTTCTAGAACTTGATTCTCTAAGCGGTGGTGAAAAAGTCAGCATAGCACTAGCTCTACGACTTGGAATGGCACACATTCTAGGTTCCTCGAATCTTAATTTCATCATACTTGATGAACCAACTACACATTTAGATGAGGAACGTAGAAAATCACTTGTAGAGATTCTCTCTAATGCATTTGAAGCTAATCTATCTGCAATATCTCAGTTTATTATAATTACACATGATTCTGAAATATTTGAAAATTCTAACGTTGATACAATATACAATTTTGAAGCAACACCTGAAGGAACTAAAATAATACCGCTCTAACCGCCAGTTAGCTTGGCAAATCTCTCATTTTTGCTTAATTTTTCCATAAATTGTAAATTAGAAAGAGCAACAACTGCAGATTCTCGCACTGGCTCGCTTGAATCTTCAAGAGCTCTCTGTAGTGTTTCTTTTGCTTCCTGAGAGCCTATAACCCCTAGCGCAATTGCAGCTTCATGTCTTACAAAAAAGCTAGGATCGTTTTTGACTGCATCTTCAAGTGGCTTTATTCCGCTACGATAACACATCTGGCCAAGTGAAAATGCCGCTTCATGTCTTACAAGCTCGTTTGAATCATTTTTTAAAACAGTGGCAACATGTGGAACCATTTCTTCCCCTCCAAAATCTACCAAAATACATACCGCTCTTGTCCTTATGACAAAGTCTTTGTGATCTAAAAGACTCATAAAATACTCTTTGTCTTTATTTTCATATCTTTCCTCCATTTCAGACAATAGCTCTAAACGTGTACTAGGAATAACTTCCATGCACACAATTTTATAAGCGAATATTTATTCATTGATAACATGTCACGCTTACGATATTGGAAGCTTTCCGTTGATGAATTTAGACAAGCACAGTATGATCCAAAAAAGGTACTAGTATGGGAAATAAAATGTAACAAAGACGAGCAGGGAACACACTTTGCAGTATTTTGCTATAGAAATGGAACACCTTGGGACTATACTTCGGTTCATGGAATAGTTTTCTATTATAACATGATAAAGCGTGACGAAGTAGACAAATTAGCCAAATTCCTAAAGGACAAATTTGGCGGAGAACAAGCGGAAAAAGGAGAACGCATATTTTTGAAAGGTTCTCGTGAAATTTACTTGTCAAAAGATATTGCTGAACTTGCTGTAGAGCTTGAAAAAACATTTGAAGTAAGCACTGAGCTTACTGTCGAACTTGAGAACTTTTCAGTACCAGAACAGGAAAAAAGTAATCTTCCGGCAAATAAAATATTACCCGTCCCTGGCAAATAAACACAGAAAATTAATTCTTTTTAGGAGTAATCTTAAACAATATCCAACCACCGGACATGATTACTATACCAATTACCCATGTAGAATTTGTGTCGTAGCTTCCTTGAATTAATCCTATAATTACAACTATTAGCCCAATTATCATCAGAGGAATAGCGACCCAGAGAAGTTTGTTTGCTTTCTTCGGTGTTTTTTTAACCAATTTCTTACATATTTCGTTCCTAGGACACATTATAAGATTTGTCAGCAAGCAACAATGCAGTTCAACATGTTCTGCCATGATAAAAGAGATTTAATATGGTTTTCACCATTTTACAACATCCAATGGATGAACTAAAACAAGTAGGTGAACATCTAGATGAGATTAGAAAACGCGTACTTAGAATGGTCATTGCGGTTGGCATAATCACGTTTTTCATACTTGGTTTTCATCTGACACCTTTTGTTTACAATGGAATAACATTGTATTATCCAAATCCAAATCCGTTTGACAACATGGCAGCACAAGTTACTGTAGCAATGAAACACCAGTTGTTGCCACCAACAGTACAGTTAATCCAAACAGCGCCAGGTCAGGCATTTTTTGCCCAATTTTATGTTGCCATATTACTTGGCATAGTAATAGGAATGCCAATAATTGTAAAAGAATTTATCGGATTTTTAGCTCCAGCGTTTGACAGAAAAGAAGTTAAGATAATCAGATCCATGACAGTTCCAGCTGTTTGTCTTTTCATAGCAGGATGCATTTTTTCATACCTTTTTGTAACTCCTTATATTTTAGAATTTCTTTACAAGTACGGTCAATCGTCTGAGCTATTAACTTTCCTTAATGTTGTTGATTTTATTACATTCGTATTACAATTTCTTTTATCATTTGGTGTTTCATTTCAGCTACCACTTATAATGTACGCAGTTTCGGCATCAGGATTAGTAAGTGAAAAATTCTGGAGAAAAAACATCAGATATGCCATAATAGCCATAGTGATTTTAGGTGCAGCCATAACTCCCGATGGAAGTGGTATCACCATGTGGTTTGTTTCAGGCCCAATGATAGCACTGTATCTCATAGGTATGTTTTTTGCCGAACGTCGTGCAAAACAGATTGCAACACTTAAATCTTAAGCTGCCCAAATAATGCACATATGGGTTATGAACAAATCCTAATAGTCGTAATAGTGATAGGCGCACTAATTTTTGGTGCAAAAAAGATCCCAGAGCTTGCTCGCACCTTTGGCAAAGCAAAAGGCGAGTTTGAGAAGGGAAGACTAGAATCTGAAAAAGAACTAAAGGACTTTAAGGATAAAGAAGATTTAAAATAAAAAACGCTTTTTTATCCACAAAAAAGAGATTACCATATGATAAAAAGATCAGATATTCAGAAAATTGTCAACGAATATTCTGATCTTACCATAGGTACACTTGGCAGTCATTCTGCACTTGAAATAATGGACGGTGCAAAAGACGAAAATTTACAAACTGTGGTAGTGTGTCAAAAAGGACGCGAGATACCATACAAAAGATTTTCCAGACTAGCAGACGAGATCATAATCCTAAACAAGTTCAAGGAGATGCTTTCTCCAAAAATTCAAGCCCGTCTACGTGCTTCAAATACAGTAATTGTACCACATAGAGCACTTACTGCTTATCTTGGATATCCAGGTGTTGAAAATGATTTCAAAGTACCAATATTTGGAAATAGGGCACTGTTTCAAGCAGAAGAACGAACACATCCAAAGAATCAATATTATCTACTTGAAAAAGCAAAGATAAAGCACCCAAAACTTTTCAAAAACCCAAAAGACATAGATAGACCTGTCATTGTTAAGGTACAGGAGAAATCTCGTAAACTTGAGAGAGCTTTCTTTAATGTTTCATCATATTCTGAATACAAAGACAAGGCAGAAACCAAGATTAGACGCGGACTTGTTTCAAAAGACGCGTTAAGAATTGCAAGTATTGAAGAACATGTGATAGGAACGTACTTTAATTTCAATTACTTTTACACTCCAATTTCAGATGAAGTTGACTTTATAGGCATAGAGAGAAGATTGCAGACAAACATACATGATTTTACTTCACTTCCTGCCAGACAGCAACTTGAAACAAACATAGAATTACAAAATATCGAAGTAGGTCACACGCCTGCGAGCATAAGAGAATCACTTTTGGAAAAAGTTTTGTCTGCGGGAGATAAATTTGTCAATGCTGTAAAAAAAGAATATTCGCCTGGAATCATCGGTCCATTTTCATTGCAAAGTGTAATCACAAGAGATTTGGAAATTGTAGTGTATGATGTATCACTTCGAGTTCCTGGAAATCCAATTCTTGCCACAACTAGTCCGTACACGAAATACAAATATGGAACTACATTCGGAGTTGGAAGAAGAATTGCGATGGAGCTCAAACGAGCTCAGCAAGAAGGAAGGCTAGACGAAATAGTTACCTAGGCTTCCATCTTTTCTTTTAGAAGATTCTTTCTTACTAGTATTGGAACATTATAAAATGATGCAAGGGCTATTGCATCAGAAGCGCGATAGCTCCGCATAACAAATTCATTTTTTCCGGTAAAGTACAAGTTTGCACGTAATACGCTTCCGCTTTCATAGACTTTTATTCTAACCAAGAGCAGTTCGTTTAATTCAGAAATTTCTTCAATCATGTTGTAAATTGTTGGTATCGAATCTCTCTGGCCATCAACAAAATTGGTTATGTGCCTAGCTACTTCACCCGAAAAGGCTCTCATGTGAAACTCCTTTCCGTCGTCTGATCTTAGAATTAGTAGACCCTCTACGCCATAGGGATCAACAAACCCTACGTACGTTATTTTCGTGTCGACATAATCGGAGTCTTGAATTTCATTGATCTTCACGATTAATTTCTATTACTTAATCATGCAGATAAATCCTTTGGAAAAAACAGATACAATTTAATGTCAGCAAAGGTCGCATCGAAATATTGGAAAAACAGGCTACGATGCAGCGTTCTTATCGCGCCTTGATAATAGTGGGTTTTGTAGCTATTGCTGTTTCATTTTTAGTTTATGCAAGAAATGATTCAACTTCAGTCACACCAGCAGCAATTCCTGCACTGCAGAGACTTGCCATAGCTACGTATATTGTTCTTTTTATGGCATTTGGTGCAATAGGTTGGGGATTGTATAGATTCTACAAGATCAAAATATCAGATGGCAACAATTCTATTTCTTCAATTATTGCAAATACAATAAATAACAAACGAGCAAAACAAATCTTTGTTGCAAGTGCCATAGGTTATGGAATATTTTTTGCATTTGCTTCTGGAATAATTCTATACAAACCAGAACTAAACGCTACAGATTATGGATTTCCAGTCCCACATGCTGAAATCGCATCATGTTGTGATCTTCCAGGTTACATGCCGATGATTCTAGCTTTTTTCACAGAACATGTTGGTTTACAGGTAATTCCCTTGAATTTTGTTTTGCTAGTAGTGGTTTCATTTCTGGTAGGTCTTAACTTTGCCATATCTTCAAAAACATTTACCATGTCAAGAAAAGGAAAGAGTCTTGGAACTTTTGGGGCCATAACTGGTCTCTTTGTTGGGTGTCCAACATGTGCAGGCACCGCTTTTACAATGTTTTTTGGCCTAGGAGCTGGGGCTACTGGAGTTACACTATTTTTGACAAGCTATGAAGCACAGCTTCAAACTATTTTCATTGCTGTCTCAATTCCAATCTTGCTTCTTACTCCTTTTATCATGGCAAGAAACATCAGGAGATCTAGTTTAGGTAGTTGTGCGGTAGATTCTAAACAGTAATCTTTGTAACTTGAGGAGTCTTCCAGTCCCCAATATTATAACCATCACGCCGAAGGTATTTTAGAGTAAGCTTGTAGACTAGCTCATCGTGATCAACAGTTTCCAAAATTTCTGTCCATGAAACAACTCCTGTTTCATTGATTTTTTTGGCAATCTGCACAGAAGTTGTTTCGGCAATCTGCCTGCACTGATCAAAAGTCTTTCCATTTTTGTATGCTCGCGTTCTTGTGTCACAACTATCCATGTCGGTATTTGTACATGGTTCAATAAAAAACATCTTTTACGTATAGAATAATAATTAGAGATAATACAAATTATTAGTTTAGAAACTATGATTTCAATAAATCCGCTCCAAGTTTTTTTATGGACATTTAGACGTGGAGAACATGATGTTGTAAATCTCTACAATTCACTATCTCCACTAATGCAGCTTGCTACTGATAACAACATGCTTAATTTTGGATATTGGAAAAATAATACTGCAGATCCACTTGGAGCACAAAATGAATTGTGTAAACTAATTGGTGAGATGGCAGACTTAGATTCTGCAAGTATTGTCTTAGATGTAGGAAGTGGTTTTTCTGTACCTGCAACATATTGGAAATCACAACATGAGAATATCAACATCACCTGTATAAACATCAATTTTCAACAATTAGTTTTGTCGACAAAATTAGTTGGTAATAATATTTCAGATATGGAAGAGAATTTGTATGCTCTTTTACAAACTAATGACATTAGATTTGTAAATGCAACTTCTACCTTCTTACCTATTTCTAACAGTTCTGCAGATAGAATAATTGCTTTAGAATCTGCACAACATTTTAGGCCACTAAATCAATTTATCAGAGAATCTAAAAAAGCGCTAAAAAATAACGGCATACTCATCATTGCAATACCGGTTACTAAAATCCCATCAAAACTAGCATCATTTATGAAACTAGGTATTCTTTCATTAACATGGGCATCAGAACACTACAGTTTGGATTATGTCAAATCTGCAATAATTAATGAGGGATTCCATATTAGTGAGATTCAATCAATTGGTCCTTACGTGTATGATCCCTTGACTGATTATTATATAAAAAATAGAAAACATCTTAGAGAAAGAGTTTTGAAGAAATATCCTTCTTATCTTGAAAATATTCTCTACAAATCATTATTAAAAATGAAGCAAGTATCCCAAAAAGGAATCATCGATTATGTATTGATAAAATGCAGACCAAATGGCACTAGTCAGAAATAGAGGTTATGTGAATCGCTTGTTAGTTTATATAAAAAAACACGCTCATCAAAGAATAAAAATTAATATTTTAAAGTATACAGGTGTTAAAGATGGGCCTTTTTAAGAAAAAAGAAGTTGTTGAAACAAAATGTAAAGAATGCGGTTTAGAGCTAAATGATTCTGAAAGACTAGAAAGACATATGAAAAAAGCTCATCGACATCCTTCCCAAAAAAACTTTGACGAACCAGGTAGCGGCGGGGGAATGTGGTAAAAACACTTGGTTGCCCTCGAGATAATAAATAATTTAATAGACTTTATAATTTCAACAATTTCTGGCTCTGGATATATTGGCATATTTTTGCTCATGGTTGCAGAAAGCGCGCTAATACCAATTCCAAGTGAAGTGATTATGCCATTTTCTGGGTATCTTGTTTCCTCTGGCAAGTTCAATGCAGTATATGTAATCATTGCAGGCTCGATAGGAAATCTAGTTGGTTCACTTGTTGCATATTACATAGGCTTTAGACTTGGAAGAGAGTTTATTTTGAGATATGGTAAATATGTTTTGCTTCGAAAAAGTCATCTAGAACTTACAGAGTCATATTTCAAAAAATATGGCAATAGATCAACTTTCATCAGCAGGATGTTACCAGCTGTTCGAACCTACATTTCATTGCCAGCAGGAGTGGCAAAGATGAACCTCAAAAAGTTTATCATATACACTCTAATCGGTTCTATAATTTGGAATTCAGCGTTAACATACATAGGAATACAACTTGGTCAGGAATGGAAAAACATTCTGCACTATTCAAATTACTTTGATGTAATTGTAATAATAGGTGTGATAGTTGTAATTGTGATCTTCCTGCGAAGTAGAAGAAACAAACCTCCTGACACACTTTGAATTAATGTTCCTTTAATTTTTTCAGTTCTTCTAAAATAATTTTCAAAACTTTATCATTGTCAAGCAACACACATGGAATTTCATTTTCTTTACATCCATTACCAACTTCGGTATCTTCTGTTACCACAACCATACGATTTTCTTCAGCATATTTGATAATGGAGTAATCACTTTGTAATTTCTTTCCTTCTGCAATTAGTTTTTTAACACTATAAGCTTCATAACCAAATTCTTTTAATTTGATATCAAATCCATCATACATTGCATCTACTAGTATTTTCATTTCGTTAAGACCACCGAGACGTACATCCTGACAGAATAAAAGATATTGGGAGAGCAAAAATACAGTTTTAGAGAATGAATTTTTGCAGGCAGGTTTGAATCAAATCATATGAAGACCATTGATAATACATAGCTAAATGAAAGTTACAAAAACTCTGATACCGTTCACAAATAAGTGTATATAAGTGAGATTTTTTCTATTGCCACATGATAAAGGCTCTAAGCGTTGCAGGTTTACAAATAGATGGAAACCCTTTCAAAAAACCAAGCATTCAGCTTGAAGAAGCAATTCAAGAAATAACACTTGGGCATTTAACATGGATTGAATGTGTGGTTGACAATATTGTTAACGATACTCCTACAGTTCTTCAAAGTCTAGGCATTACGATGGATCCTTCAGTTCTTCTTTCAGGTTATGTTTCAAGTTATGAAGATAAAGAAGACACCCTTGGTCTAATGCTTCCATTTGTTGTAACTAGTGCAAATAAGACTCAAACATCACCCCTCTTGATCTTCTTAAAAAAAGATCTTGTTGTTACAATACATGACGACTATGGTGGAAAGATAACAAGACTATACAACTATTCAGGAACATTATTAAGAAAACTTCCAAAAGAACCAGAACAATGGGCTGACAGACAAACTATACTTTTAGCGAGAATAATTGATGAGTTAAGTGAGACAAACTTTTCCATTTTACGTTTAATAGTAGAAAGGGCAGAGCAATTTGAAATTGATCTTGCCGGTTCTAGACAAGTAACTCGTGACATTCCACTTGAACTATCTGACATGAAGACATCGCTTCTAACTTTCCTTAATGCAATCTGGGCTACATACGATACTGTTCACAACTTGAAATATGGCGATGCAGAAATGGTTTCAGATGATGAATCTATTCTTGCCAAGTTTGAAGTCATTCTTGGAAGACTAGATAGACAGATCCAAATGTCAGAAAACGTCATGCAGATGGTTGCTACTGGAGTCAATGTGATTCAAACTGAAGTGACAAACAAGGTCACCATTCTTATCATTTGGTGGACGGTAGCTGGAACTGCAGAATTAGTACCTAATACAATTGCAACTGTTTTTGGACTGCTTCCTGGTCACGAGCAATTTTTTCCTTGGATAATTAGTACGATAGTCATTTCAGCTGGACTTGCCACAGCTGTAGCATATCTATATGTGAGACGCTTCTTTGGTGGAACTCTTAGTATGAACAAGTTAAGAAGACTAAGAAAAAGACTAGTAAAATTCCATTAAGTTAAAAAAAATTATATTATCCTTGGGATTAGATTTATCAAAATTCGATATTAATCAAATTGAGATTAATGTATTAAGACGTTGTTCCCCAGCCGCGTGCCGTTAGTGCTTGTGCAACCTTAGATGTTACACAGGCAGGTGAGCCATTTTCTATCTTGATAACTAGAGTAAAGCCTTCATTGCATTTCACACTAGTTGCAGAAGTACCTGATTTGAATTGTTGCAACGGAGATAATATTTTCGGCATATTTGTCGTAGTCATATTTCCAGTCATATTTCCAGTCATATTTCCAGTCATATTTCCAGTCATATTTCCAGTCATATTTCCAGTCATATTTCCAGTCATATTTCCAGTCATATTTCCAGTCATATTTCCAGTCATGCTTGAACTAGCATTCACAGTTGCATTCATACCTATATTATCACTCATGTTCGTATTGTCAGCATATGCATTATTCAAAAAACCGATTACGCTAAGAGCACTTACTGCTGATATACCCACAAATAAAATTACATAAGACAAAGATCGAATATGATTATCCATCAAAATGTGATGCCAGTGTGACTATTAAAAAAGTTTCTATTGTTATCAAATAGAGATTTTGGCAGATCTGCTGAGAAAAAGAGCTAATTCAAATCTTTCTGTTTTATTCCACTTGTTTCAATCTCATACCTAAGCGGCGGTGGCAATTCGTGATACGCCTTGTCCACTAGAACCTTGATTTGATCATCTGGTACTTTTACCAATCGAAGTAAGTTACCACGCTGATGTGCATATGCGTTTTTCCAGAATCCAGCACCATCAAACGTGCCTATTTTTGGCAAATATTTAGAAGATTTCAAGTGTTTCTAGCATTAGTCTGTGCTTCTACATCAACTTTTTGCCAACAGAAAAACTTGATCTCTTATCAAATTGGTAAAAAATCAAGATTCATAAACAGAATCAGACACTATACGAAGAATTACGGAGAAATGCATGAAAAATTTTGGTACCCTAGAATATGTTCTTGACAGGTTTTCAAGAAATTGGAGCTGGAAAGTAACTGGTCCTCGTGCAGTAATAATGGTATCAAGAGTAATACCGCAATCATGGTATGGAGACGGTCCTAATGAAGCAATAATTCCAGATACTGGCCAAAATGTCCAGAAGATAAAATGGATTAATGAGAGGTATCCATTGGAGATTCTTTCAAAATCAACATGGAATAAAAAGATCGCACATTTCCGTGAAAAAAAGAAAAAACCAAAGAAAATTGAAAAATTACGTAAGGTAAATCCAGGAAAACAATTCAAAGGAAAGCTTCTTAATTTCCAAAAAGAAGGTCTAGACTTTCTATTAAAATCATCAGGAAACGCATTACTTGCCGATGAGATGGGTCTTGGAAAAACTGTTCAGACACTTGCGTATCTTGCTACGGAGAATCAAACTTTTCCTGCACTTGTAATAGCGCCTCTGGTCACTTTGAATAACTGGCAGCGTGAAGTTGGAAAATTCTTGAAAAAAAAGAGTAAAAACGGACGATTATTAGAAAATCACGTACCGACGTCTACCTTAATACGAAATGGGAAATCACAAGATTTGGGCAAGTTTGATTTTTATATTATCAACTATGATTTATTACACAAAAGAATAGATGATTTATCAAAACTAAACTTGAAAACAATTATCTGTGATGAAGTTCAGCATCTTCGTTCAAAATCTACAAAAAAGTATTTGGCTGTTAAAAAATTAACTGGACTAAAATCTATCAAATATAGAATTGGTCTTTCTGGAACCCCCATTTACAACCGTGGTTCTGAAATCTGGCCCATAGTCGACATACTAAGACCTGGTTTGCTTGGTAGTTTTAAGGAATTTTGTGAGTATTTCTGTTATGTAAATGAAAAAGGAAAGGCCATCGTTCTTGAAAATAAGCGTGAAAGTTTGGGAGAGGAGTTAAGAAAACATGTTATGTTAAGGAGAAAAAAATCAGATGTTCTAAAAGAGCTAAAGGACAAAGTTCGTTACAAGGAAGTAATTGATGCAGATATTAATTACTACCAAAAAGAGCTTGACAAGATATGGAAAAAATTAGAAGAAGATCAAAAAAATGCTGAAACTGCATTTGACAAATTTACTTCATATAAGAGAGCCATACAAAGCGAAAGACAAGCAGCTGGAATTGCAAAACTTCCTCATGTAATAGAATTTGTGAAAAATATCATGGAAATCGAAGAGAGTGTCATAGTGTTTTGTCACCATAAAGCAATTCACCAGCTTCTTCACAAGAGCCTTGGTGAATATTTACCTGCATCAATAATTGGAGGTCAAACAGACAAGGTGCGACAAAAACACATAGACATGTTCCAGGCAGGTGAAACAAAACTAATGATTGCAGGTCTTAGAGCAGGAAATGTGGGAATTAACTTGAGTCGTGCAAGATATGTTATTTTTGCAGAATTGGATTGGAGTCCTGCCATTCATAGACAAGCTGAAGATAGACTACACAGGATTGGGCAAAAAAATACAGTTTTTGCATATTATTTGATAGGCAATGGTACACTTGATGACCATGTGGCCAATGTCTTGGTGGACAAGAGCTATGAAATTGATGCCATAATGGATGAAAAAATCGAATCATTTGAAAACAAGGAAAAAGCAGAATTAATCCTAGCACAAATTCATGACAAGATAGCCTCAAAGCGATAAGATGTTTTTAATCTTCTTTTACCTTATTTTTATCAAAGAAATCCTGTGGTTCTCCTAGTCTTTGTGTTAACCAGTTTTCAAGTTGTTTTATGATTTCTGCCTTTGTGAATTTGCCATCTTTTGTGACAAAATGATCTTTTTTAGATTCTCTGAATTTTTTATAATTCATGCCGTTTAACATGTCTTCTACCATACCCTAACAGATGTAGTTTTTGTTTATTTGATGGCATATTCTAATAAATTAGATATTATAAAAATTCTAAATTCAGAGATTATATCTCAAAATTAGATTATTTGAGCAACAAATACTTACCGAGTATATATAACGGGTACATGCCGAAGAGTCAGATATGCCTCAAACTAAACCAATGGTAAGTATTGAAAACGTCGTGGCTTCAGCATCTGTCGATCAAAGACTTGATCTAAATGAAATCACAAAAAAATTCCCTGATACAGAATATCATCCTGAACAATTTCCAGGACTGGTATTTAGAATAAAATTGCCAAAGACTGCAACGCTCATCTTTAGTTCTGGAAAGATGGTTTGCACTGGAGCAAAATCTACAGAACAATCTATTAGTGCAGTAAGAAGTGTGGTACAAAAACTTCGAAAGGGCAAAATAAAAGTAAAAAATGATCCTGTTATAACAATTCAAAATATCGTAGCTTCTGTAAACCTTAATGGAAAGGTTCACCTAGAAAGAGCTGCAAGAAGCTTGCCGCGAAGCATGTATGAACCAGAACAGTTTCCAGGACTAATACACAGAATGCTTGATCCAAAAACGGTTATTCTGATTTTTGCGTCAGGAAAGCTTGTTTGTACAGGTGCAAAAAAAGAATCTGATGTATACAGGTCAGTAAACAACCTGCACACTATGCTTGAAGAAAAAGAATTAATGATATACTAGATAAAAAAATTTTCTGTGTTTCTAGATATCCACGTCATGTTTAGTAGCTAAAAACTCTGTGAAAATTCTAATTTTGTTCTTTCTTTGATTATAAATAAAACGATTCGATTAATTATCGGTAAAAGTATTTCTAGTCTACGAAAAAAATATGCAAGCCACATATTATGAAGTTGAAAATAAAATTGAAACTATATTGAAATATAATGCTGTGTTATCATTTCCAATAAAATTAGTAGTGAGTCTTGTATGATCGACCTTTACCGTATGTTACCAGAAGAGATTGACGAGCTTGTTACAGAAATTGGTCAGCCGCGCTATCGTGCAGACCAGTTACTTCATGCATTGTATCACGAGTCACCTAAGGACATATCTGATCTGCGTCAGATTCCCGCAGCTATGCGAGACGCGTTAGTTGCAGCAGGGTACACTATTGGTTCTGCAAGCGAAGCTCATCGTGTTGCAAGCGAAGACATGCAAACGACAAAGTTGCTTCTCAAGTATGGTGATGGAACTATGATCGAGACTGTCCTCATGCAGTATCCATCAAAGACCAAAGTTCATCCGCGGTCAACTGTCTGCGTTTCGACTCAAGTTGGTTGTGCAATGGGTTGTGTGTTTTGCGCTACCGGGCAGATGGGTTTTAAACGAAATCTACAAGCAGAGGAAATTGTTGCACAGGTGTTACACTTTGCACATGTCTTACGCAAACGAGAAGAGCATGTAACAAATCTTGTTTTCATGGGAATGGGTGAGCCGCTTGCAAATTATGCAGAGACTATTCGCGCTGTCAGACTATTAACACATGCACGAGCCTTTGGATTGGGGCAACGAAGCATAACCATTTCCACAGTGGGAGTCGTCCCGTTGATAGACCGTCTTGCCGATGAGCAACTCCAGATTGGATTAGCTATTTCTCTTCATGCACCAAATGATGAGCTGCGTCGCAGGTTGGTGCCAACAGCTGGACCGCATTCTGTTGAGGAATTGTTCTTGGCATCAAAGCGTTACTTCAAAAAAACGGGACGCCGCATTACTTTTGAATATGCACTTATTGATGGCGTCAATGATTCACCCGAGGTTGCAGCTGAGCTAGCTCAGCTTTTGAAAGGCAATGGTGCCCATGTGAACTTGATTCCCGTGAACTCTACTGCTGGTGGTTTTCAGCGTCCAGAGCGACGACGTATACATGAATTCCAGCGAATTCTCCGCAAAGGTGGTGTAAACTGCACGGTACGGGTGGAAAAGGGATCCGAAATCTCTGCAGCTTGCGGTCAGCTGCGGACAGATATGGTCAAGATTACAAGTTCAAACATGGATTAAAGACAAAAGACAATTAGAAATTTGTTCAGGAAATTGCTATTGCTAAGATTTATGTTCAAAATCTAATCTATTTCTGTTTAAGAAAGGTTAGTTACCGTTTCTTTTTCTGGTTCTTGCACCTTTTTTGCCTGCTGCTACATAAGATGCATGTGATCTCTTTTTCATATCGGAATTAGAGTGTGTGGAGTCATTATAGGGAGCTAGTCACCAATAGTTGCTTTGTTAATAGATTTAAGCTGATAAAAGACATAACTAAAAAAGTAGCAGACATAATTGATTGATGAAAGAAATTGAGTTACTATAGACGAAAACGCTGTGAGGATTGTAACAGAGTTAATTGCGAGAAAGGATGTAACTGCGATTGCCATTATGACCCAAGATAAAAGATACTAAAGATGATGTATGTTAGTTTAGATGTCGAATTTCTATTTCTTATCTATGCCTTGTTGTAAATTGATCATTTTTTCTTATTTTCAATTTTGTTCTTTCTTTGGTTGCAATCATAATTTCAGACTCTAGAATCCTTTTTGCGTCTTGACTAAGATTCAGATCTTTGAGTTGTTCATTCTTTTCATTAATTTTCTTTGTATAACTTTCAATCTCATTGTCTATTCCTTCCAAACTCATTATTTTTCTAGGTTAGAGTAATTATTTAGCAATTCCTATTAGTTAGATTTGTTCTTAGGATCTAGCTGATTTTTGTATTCAAAAAAAGATTTTGTGATTTAGAGTAAGTAATTTATCCTATCAAGTAAATTGTGTTGCAGACCATAGGACTCCAACGGGATGATGTGTATTATGGCAATCCTTTGACCGTTTGTTATACTGTGGTCACTAATTTTGGAGAATAAATAGAAGAAATTTCACGTAGTGGTTTTGGTGTCCTTTTAATGTCAAGAATTAATCAAATTCCGTTTTCAGCTTATCATATTCTTCTTTTGTAATTTTGCCCTTAGCAAGTCTCTTTTTTAAAATTGTCAAAGGATCTTCGTCATCTTTTTTCTCATCAGATGATGAGACGCCATGGTACTGTTGAGACAGTCTTATGTGTTCATTAATTACTCCCAAAATTTTTGCAGCTTTCTTTTTTGGTATAGCAGGTATGTAGCCGTGGTTATCATCCTCAAATTGTCCTGATTCTATAAATATTTCTGATGTGAATATACCTTTGATCAGTTTAACGTTGTTGATTTGACTATAAGGAATAGAATCTATATCTGCTCTTAATCCCAACGCATTCGGATTTCTGATTAAGATTCTTTTATCAGTGGCAAAAATAGTATTTGGAGTAATTAATTGACCACCAGGCATTATTTTACTTTGTCTTGCTACCACCTTTATTATTTCTGAAGGTTCTAAAAAAGCCTTGATTCTTTCTATTTCATCTTGTTCGCTTGTGTTGAATTTCGAAATATCAAAAGGAAGTTTTTGTTGTTCTTCTTTCTTTTTACCAAACATGAACTAGTCATATTGTAAATAATAACTTGCACATAAGCACTTCCAACAAATCACCTTCACATCATAACGATAGTTGTATCGCCGTTTTTGTGCGTAACAGGGGGGGATTGTCTTTTTACTCGCTGTCGATAAACTCGTTTGCTGTTGGCGGATCTGGACTTAGTCCCTTTCTCTTTCTGATTTCTGCTAATATGGTAGGCAAGACAGAGTTTGGAACAGGCGTCCAAGCTTTAAAGTGCGTGTTCCACATTGCTTTTCCTGCAGTTTGTCCTCGCATTATCTCAGAAAGATCAAAAGTTTCAGATGCCGGCATTTCACCAGTCAAAATATGTACGACTCCTTTTTGTTCCATGTTTAGTACCTTGCCTCTTTTACCAGATATTACTCCTGCAACGTTTCCAATCATTTCCTGTGGAACTCGAACTTCAATTCCAAGTGTTGGTTCTAGTAACACAGGATTTGCCAATAGCATCGCACCCATACAAGCACGTCTTGATGCAGGGCCAAGTTGTGATAGACCTCTGTGAGCTGGGTCCTCGTGGGGTACAAAGTGATGGAATGTAAATTTACATCCTCTTACTTGTTCTCTTGCAAGAGGACCTTCTTTCATGGTATCTTCAAATCCAGACAAAATAGAATCTGTTGATTCCCCAACAAACTGGACACCTTTTGTGCCATCTACAAAGATGTTTCCTCTTGGATCAAACCGCATAACACGCTTTGCCTCATCTCTTTCCCAGCCGGCATTTCTTAAAATTTCTGCAACTTCTTTAGTATCCTTGTATTCGTTTAGTGTCCCATTTCTGACTAGTTCAGCAATTTTTTCGTCTAGTGGTTCTACTTTCAGAAATATTTTGTTGTGTCTGTTTGGCGACTTTGCCATTATAGGACCTGCTGACGTCCTAATTGTTTCACGATAATTGATTAATGGTTGTGAAGTTACAACTTGTACTCCTGCGTCTGCAATAAGTGAGCTTGCAATCTCAAGGTGCAATACACCCATTCCTGCAATTATGGTTTCTCCGCTTTCCTCGTTGATTTTCACAACAAGGTTTGGGTCTTCTATTGTAATACGACGTAAAGCTTCAACAAGTTTCGGAAGATCCTTTGGATGTTTTGGTTCTACAGCAATTTGTACAACAGGCTCGGAAACATATTGAATTCCTTCAAAGGTATGAATGCCAGCTACACTTGAAAGTGTTTGACCTGCTCTAGCATGTTCTAATCCTAAAAGTGCAGGAATGTTTCCTGCACCAAGTTCTCCCACCATTTCACGTTGATTTCCCATGAAAAAGTTAACCGATTGTATTCTTCCCTCTCGTTTGGTATCTATAAGGTGTATTCTGTCACCGTCTTTTATTTTACCAGAAAATAATCTGCCAATAGCTACAGGACCTGCAGCCGGGTCTACTGTCATGTTTACAATCATCATGACAGTTGGACCGTTGTCATCACAATTCAAAAGTGCTTTACCCAAATCAGAGTCTAAATCACCCTTCCAAATTTTTGGAATCCTGTATTTTTGTGCAACATCAGGTGATGGATGATGTTTTACAACCATCCCAAGTACGGCATCATAAAGCGGTGCTTTTTCTGCAAGTGCCTTGATATCACCACCCTCAGAATATGCGGTGTAGATATCCTTGAATGAAATTCCTTTTTTCTTCATCACATCTGCATTAAATCCCCACTTGTCCTTTGCAGAGCCAAAAGAAACACTTCCGTCTTGAATGCTAACCTTCCATTTTTCCTTGTACTCGGGTTCTGCATAAATGTCAATTAATCTGTTAAAGTTTGTAATAATATCTAAAAGCCACTCTTGCATTTTTTCTGGAGGGAGTCTGAGTTCTTTTATGAGACGATCTATTTTATTGATGTAAAGCACTGGTCTAACTCTTTCTTCAAGAGCTTGTCTTGTTACGGTCTCCGTCTGAGTCATTATTCCTTCAACAGAGTCTGAAACTACTACAGCACCATCAATTGCTCTAAGACTACGTGTAACACGTCCAGTAAAGTCAATGTGTCCTGGAGTATCAATCATGTTGATTACATACTCCTCGCCATTCTGTTCATAAAGTAAAGTAACATTTGCCTGAACAATTGTCATCTGTCTGTCTTGCTCTAGTTTCATAGAGTCTAATGCAAGAGCTTGACCTGCAACAGAGGGACTGATAATTCCACTTGAGGCCAAAAGGCTATCACTCATGGTTGTTTTTCCATGGTCTACATGAGCTATAACTCCAAAGTTCCTAATGTTTTTCTTGTTTCCGATTATTTTCAGAATCTGATCTGTTGCCTTGAATTTCATCTTTAAAAAAAAATCCTCGTCTAGCCGGTATTAAACGTTTAGAACATCTTTTGATGATTTTACAAGATCAATAGATCATTGATGAGTTTTGTATGTCCTAATTTTTGTTTTTACAAAACAGACATCTTTTGGATTTCTTTTTCAAATGTTAAAATTGTTCTTGTCTTTTTCACAACTTGATTTTTATAATAGACATAAAAAATCATCATTATGGAAATCACGCTAGGTCACACTCCTGATGCTGATGACGCTTTCATGTTTTATGGAATGCTTACAGGAAAAGTCACATCACCACATTTTAAGGTAAACCATGTTGTAGAAGATATTGAAACACTCAACAAGAGAGCCTTAAAGCACGAGCTTGATGTGACTGCCGTTTCTGTACATGCATGTGCATACATTCCAAATTATACCATTTTACGCAGTGGCGGAAGCTTTGGCAAAGGATATGGCCCTATTGTAATTTCAAAGAAAAACTTGTCAATTGACGAGTTAAAAAAGACAAAGATTGCAATTCCTGGAAAGATGACTTCAGCATTTTTGCTTTTACAATTAATGATTGGTAAATTTGATTATGTTGAGATGAAGTTTAGCGATATTACTGGTGCTGTTGAAAGAGGAGAAGTCGATGCAGGACTAGTAATACATGAAACACAGATAACTTATGATACGAAAAATTTATCAAAAATTCTCGATGTTGGTTCATGGTGGAGAGATTCTACAGGCGGTTTACCAGTACCGCTTGGCATCAATGTGATGAGCAATCACTTTGAAATTGAAACTATAAAAAAATTTGATGAGTTTTTCCGTGAATCAATCGTATACGGAATGGCGCGTGTAAATGAAGCATTAGATTATGCCATGGAATATAGTAGAGGTCAACCACGAGATCTTATTGAAAAATTTGTTAGGATGTATGTAAATGACATCACTATAGAAATGGGTATCTTGGGTGAAAGTGCAATTAGAGATCTCCTCAAGTTTGGCATTGAAAAAGGATTTGTTCCTGAGTTTGATCTGCGCATAGCTTAACGATTATAGGTTTCTAAATCATTTATTATTATAATGGACAAGCGTATCTTTTTTGCAGGAATTGCAATTCTTGCTGTCGGTATTACAATTTCTCTATATCTTAATTCTATAATACCACTTGGCAAACCAGGCATGACAGAAGCTGAAACACTCCAGTTTTACCAAGATGAAGCAACATACACTAGCTTATCAACACTGTTTCAAATTATTTCAGGACTAGGGTTTTTCTTATTGTTAATCAGTATTGGTTTGAAAAGAAAACAAAAGGGCAGTACAGGAAAACCAATAACACAAAAACCGACAGAGACCTAGAAGGTTTTCAAGATATTAAAGAAAGTGTCTCGCTGAGCTGGCTTTCTACCAATTTCTTTTACCATGTTTGCAAGCTCCAAAATTGATGAATTTGTTCCCTTTCCTGCAGCTTTATAGATTTCTTCAGAAAAAGCAGTACCTACCAAATCATTTCCTCCATGTGTTAGTGCTACCTGAGCCAGTTTTTTCCCAAGAGCAACCCAATATACAGAAATATTATCAAGTGCACCTGCCAGCATAAGTCTTGAAAGCGCAATAACTCTCAAATCATATGTTGAAGCGCTTTCCGTATTTATCAATCCCTTTTGTTCAAGCTCGGTATTTTCTAAACTAAATTTTAATGGAATCAAAGTGATAAATCCCTTGGTTCTTTTCTGAACATCTCTTAATTTTATTAAATGATCTACAATGTGTTCTGGTTTTTCCATATGACCAAAGAGCATTGTTACATTACTTTTGATTCCAAGATTGTGAGCCTGTTCTATGGTATCAAGCCATTCTTGTCCAGAACACTTTCCACGAACTATTTTGTTTCTAATATCAGGATGAAATAGTTCCGCTCCACCACCGGGCATTGAGTCAAGCCCGGCAGACTTTAGTCTCAATAATACTTCTTTGACAGAATTATGTGTTAATCTTGCAATAAAGAAAATTTCTGCAGCAGTTAGTGCTTTTATATTCATTTCAGGATGGCTTTTCTTTATGGTTCTAAACATCTCTTCATAATATTCAAGAGGAAGTTCGGGATGAAAACCTCCAACAATATGTACTTCAGTTGCACCAAGTTCTTTTGCTACTCCAACTCTAGCTTCGATATCTTTTGCGGATAGTGTATAGGCATCACTTTCATTTTCTTTCCTGTAAAATGCACACATCTGGCAGCTTGCAGCACATACGTTCGTATAATTAAGATAGTAGGATGCCGCAAAAGTAACCGTGTCACCGACACGTTGTTGACGAATTAAATCTGCTGCAGCGCCAATCATATACAAATTATCATATGACATCAATTCCAAGCCGTCATTGTATGAAAGCTCTTCACCTGCAATTGCTTTCTCAAGAGCCTTGGAGTCTTTGACTAATTTTTCTAACACATTTCTCTGTGTATTTGATATCAATATAAAATTAACACAGAAGTCAAGATTGCAAATTTTAGTTAGATTATTGTACTCTATTTAGTATATCACGGTATGAAACTGCATCACATTGGTATTGTCGTGCCTAAGATCAAAGATTCTATTGGTGAGATTACAAACTATATCAAATTTGAAACAATTAGCACTACAATCCCAGTCCAAAGTCAGAAAGTAAACATTTGTTTCTTAAAAATGGGCGAACTCTTTTTGGAATTGATTGAACCTGTAGAAAAAGACTCGCCTGTATATGATTTTGCAAAAAGTGGTGGAGGAATACATCATCTTTGTTTTGAGGTAAGTGATATTAATGCTCAACTTGTAAGTATGGAAAATAAAGGAGCAGCCATTCTTGTCAGACCAGTGATTGGATTTGATAATAGATTAATTGCTTTTGTAGATTTGAACATGAAAAATACAAAATGTGGTTTGATTGAACTTTTAGAATCTAAAAATTAGATGTCTATGAACTGATCATTTTCTATAGCTTATTTTTAATCTCGTCATAGTCTTTGCATAAATGAGAATTATGGATATTAGTGCAACTACTAGTACCAACTGTGCAAGTGCACCAAATTCAGGGACGAACGTTGTACTTTTTGTAAAAAGGACATCATGTTGATTAAGTGTACCGTCATGCCACGTCAGATAAAGGCCATCATTGGTAGCAATCATTTGTACGAATGCAGACTCTTTTAGAGTGTTGCTTACGTTAATAGGCGCACCAAATGTAGAACCACCATCAGTGCTTTTTGCGATAAATATGTCATAGTTTCCAGCAGTACTGTCTTCCCATGCAACATAGATGTTGTTTTGTGCAGTCACTTGTGCCCATGCTGATGGTCCCACATTGTTACTGATATTAACAGGGGCATCAAAGGTAGATCCACCGTCAGTGCTTTTTGCAAAAAATACGTCATAATTTTCATTTGAAATTGTTTCAGTCCATACCACATAGATATCAGTTCCAGATGCAGCCATTTGTTGATAACCAGAATCTTTTAGAGTTTTACTGACGTTAATTGGTGTGCCAAAAATGGAACCTGCATTACTACTTTTTGCTACAAATACGTCATAATTTCCAGAAGTTTTATCCATCCAAGATACGTAGATGTTGTTCCCAGATGCAATAATTTGAGGCGCACCAGAAGGGGCTTCGTTGTTACTGACATTAACAGGAAAAGTAAACGAATTACCGTTGTCAGTGCTTTTTGCTACAAATACATCGAAATTACCTAAACCATTATTCTCCCATGCCACATACACATTATTTCCAGACACAGCCAATTGTGGTAGACCTGAATCTCCCGAATTGTTGCTAATATTAGCAGGGGTGGTAAATGTAGCTCCACCATCTGTGCTTTTTGTAAAAAGTACATCATAGTCTTTTTTTGTGACAGTGAATGACCATGTAACGTAGATATTATTTCCAGATGCAACTATCTTCGGATAGCTTGAATCACCCGAATTGTTGCTAATATTAGCAGGGGTGCTAAATGTAGCCCCACCATCTGTGCTTTTTGCAAATATTATTTGATACTTGCCTGTAGTTTTTGCCTGCCAGACCACATACACATCGTTTCCTGAGACTGCAAATTGCGGCGAGCTTGAAGTTCCAATATTTCTACTGATATCAACAGGTGCCCCAAAGGTCATGCCACCATCAGTGCTTTTTGTAACAAGTATACCATATTTTCCTGTAGAATTATCATTCCATACTACGAATACATTATTCCCAGACACAGCCATTTGTGGTAAGATCGAGTCACCATGATTGCTGCTTATGTTTATTGGAGTACTAAATCCTGATGAGACAGCTTCAACTGATCTAAAATTAGTGGAAAAAACTAAAATTGTTAAAATCACAAATAGACTTAGCACATGAATTTTTTTCACATTTTATTCCTAACTTACACCTATAAGATAGTTTCAGTTAATAGAAAAAACTTGTAACAAAATCATAATTGAACAATTACTTTATCCTCTAATTTCTATTCTAATTTAGTTTTGTCAACTATAAGATGTAGTTCTAATTTAGTACCACTATTCATTGTGTTTGTAAGGTGGGTTGTAAGTATTATGTCATGATTTTTCCTATCAATTTTTAGATTAGTTTTGATTTCAAGTGGTTTAAAATCAGTGTTTGGACCTAACATTACTTTGGATATCAATGGAATAAGAGAGAGATCATTTGTAGTAGCTTTGATTTTGTATGCTGTAGTATCAGAAAAATATACACCGCCTCTAGTAGTTGGTTTTCTAACCGGAATGGATGATTTTGCCATATTGACTTGTTCTAAACGATATTCCTTACCATCAAGATATAGACTGTATTTTATGTCATTGGCTTCAATTAATTTTGATAAAATCTTTTCATCTATTTCCATGTCAAATTTGATTTATGATTAATATTCTAAATGTTACTTTTTTTAATGCTAATATCATATCATGAATGCTTATATTTTTGAGATCTAATTCAACAGAGGTATGAAAATCAGAGTGCGATACATAATACTTGCACTTCTCATACTAATACCATCAGCAGTAAATCTGTATGTACCTCTATACAACAGGGATGTTCCTGAGCTTTTTGGGCTGCCATTTTTTTACTGGTTTCAGATGATTTGGCTTGTTGCCTGTTCTGGGTTTTACCTGTCTTTTTCATTTTTGATGAATAGGAGTGCAAAGTGATAGGACTAGATAGCCTAATTCCATTTGTGTGCCTCTTTGTAGTATTTATCGCACTTGGCTTTTATGGGAAATATTGGCGCAGGGGAGATCTAAATAACGTACACGAATGGTCATTAGCTGGCAGGAAGCTTGGCACTACACTTGTCTTCTTTCTGATTGGTGCCGATTTATACACTGCATATACATTTGTTGCAATACCTTCCGGGGTGTTTGCTAAAGGATCACTTTACTTTTTTGCAATCCCATATGTCATGTTAACCTTCGCTGTTGCACTTGTAACAATGCCAAGACTCTGGTCTCTTTCAAGAGAAAAAGGATACATCACTGCTTCTGATTTTGTCAAGGACAGATTCAGTAGTTTGGCACTAGCAGTTATGATAGCAATAACTGGCATTGTAGCAGAGTTACCATATATTGCATTACAAATAGTTGGAATGCAATCTGTCCTCACTGTCATGCTTGCAGGTACCAGTAATTCGCAGGTAGTAGAAGAGATTGCATTATTGGTATCTTTTGCAATTTTGGCAGCGTTTACTTTTACTAGTGGTCTACGAGGAGCAACATTAACTGCAATCTTCAAGGACATACTGATTTGGATTACAGTAATTGCAGTAATTGTGGTTGTACCAATCAGCATAGGTGGATTTGGCAGTGTTTTCAAAGAAATCAAACCAAACTATGTCACTCTTTCTGATTCTCTTGTCCCTGCTTATGCAACTCTAGTACTTGGAAGTGCGTTAGCACTTTATCTTTACCCGCATGCGATAAATGGTGTTTTGAGTGCAGAAAGTGCAAAAAAACTTCGAATCAGCACAGGATTGCTTCCGCTATACGGAATCGGTCTTGCAATAATGGCTCTGATGGGGGTATTGGTTTATGCCGTACCCTCTGCAATGAATTTCTTATCAGGTTTTCCTGAGAGTTCCCGTGGCATACTTGTTGTGCCTTCTCTGATCTTGTATTCTATGCCTGGTTGGTTTTCAGGAATAGCATTACTTGGAATATTCGTTGGAGGCCTGGTACCTGCTGCCATCATGGCTATGGCACAAGCAAACTTGCTTACAAGAAACATCATCAAAGAGATAAAACCAAACCTAACACCAAAATCTGAAATTCGAATTACAAAAATTTCATCAACTGTCTTCAAGTTCATAGCCTTGGGATTTGTGTTTACAGTGCCAGCTACTTATGCAATATCACTCCAGCTTTTGGGCGGAATTCTAATTGCACAAATCTTACCAGCGGTTTTTTTTGGAATGTATGTTAAATCATTAAGAAAGGAACCGCTCATTGCAGGTTTGTTAGTCGGGATATTTTTAGGAATCTACATGGTGGAATCTGTAAATAATTTTGGATCGTTATCTAGTTCACTTTTTAATACTACGTTTGGGTCTCTTTACATAGCAGTGATAGCATTGGCAGTCAATCTAGTTATTTCATTTGCTGGCAGTGCAATCTTAAACAAAAAATATCTACCCACAGTACATGATTAAGATAAATAAAACTTGACTCAACATAAACTGTGAAAGAAATAGTCTGTACTGCGTGTAATTTGCCCATGCAGTACCAAGGAAAGCAAGGAAATGAATTTGTGTGGCAGTGTTTTAAATGTGAGGCAAAATTCATTGGCGTAAAAGAAACAGACGATTTGATTGACATAGACTAGATTTTCTCAAGTATTTCAACTTGCCAATTAACTAGATACATTCCACATCATTTGTCTATATTTCCTGCAGTTAACGAGAGCGTATCTAGAACAATTATTAATTATGAACTATGTAGATATATTATTCAATGGTAAAGAATCAATTGCCAAAAAAGCGAATCATCCCAATAGAAATTGATGATCATTTTAGACTGTTTGGCAAGGAACCATGGGAAGTCGAATATCTAGAAAGGTGTCCTATCTGCAAGTCCAGGATAGATGAATATGGTTTTTGTTCCTGTGGCTCTAAAGGCGACTAAATTAAGTCAAAACCATCGAACAGATTTTAATTAATCATATTCCATATACGCGAAAACCGAAATACACCTATCCATCCACCAATCATAAAGATCATTGCCAATCCGAAGATCAAATACAAGTCTCTTTTACGATGTGCCAGATCCAAATTTAGAAATAGAAAAGCGCCTAGCCCAATAAGACCAAGCCACAATGCCACATGACCACCGTATTTCCAAATCCTCTTCATAAGGAAAGATTAAAACTGCATAAGGTAAGCTTTGTGGTCAAATTAAAATTAAAAAATCAGCTTATTTCCATACACTCTGGCAATTTACCATTATGTTTTTTTGTGTAATCTTGAACAAGTTGTTCTTTGATTTTTTCCTGTGAATTTGTAACCATATATCTAAACCTTTTTGCTTTTTCTAAACATAGTGTTGTCAGTGATTCTAAGAGAGATACTCTTAGGTTTTGAGCACTGCCAATAAACAGTATCTTCATTGCAGTATGCATTACAAAAACTCCAGATGCCTCAGGAACAAATTTAGCTATATCTTGATTAAAATCTAGCCATTCTGACCATTGTTCTCCAGTTTCACTACTCATGATACAACAACAAATTTTCGTGTTTTAAACATTGTTTGTATATGGTTATGAGACGGAAGATAGAAATCGTTGCAAATAAAAACTCATATGTTTACAATTATATTTTAGGTCATAACCCCTAATTTAGATGGGTTTTAAGAAGTTCTTTGGGCATGACAAAGATAGTGAAAAAAATCAGAATCAAATCGAGATTGAAAGAATAAAAAATGAGATGGAGGAAGAGGATAGAATTTTCCAACAGGAATTACCAGCCAAAGATAACCTATTAAACAAATTTGAACTTGAACAGCTAAAACAGCTTTGTATGGATGTGCTTGGCAGGGAACCAGAACCAGAATATTTTGAAGAAAAAGAAACTGGAAAACAGATCGAATTACCACAGTATAGAAACGATTACATCCATTTCATAATCGAAGAGTTACGATTGTCCCAAATCAAAGACTATGCCCTTAAAAATAAAATCATATCTGCTAGTTTCTTTGAAAAATAAAGCCGGATTTAACTAGATTATTGTATTTGCAGATCAAGAAAAATAGTTTTTGTTACCACTCCATCAGACGCACTAATTCCAAGAGTATAATTTCCTGGAGGCACAGAATTATTTTGCAGTAAAATCTGTACTGTGTGCATCTTTGTCAGATCAACCATGTCGTCAGAAAACTTTACATTCAGACTTCCAAGTCCCGCATTGGGCGATATGGAACTTGATGCATTAAGGAACACAATATTATTTTTAACAGGATTGTTTTTTGAAATTTCTATATTGAGTATTTGTTGTTTGGACGAATCATTATTCAATATTATTTTGTTAACCTCTAAATGAATATCAAATGGGGGTGAAATTGTGCTGTTTACCATACCAAATTTATCGGTATTCCATTCAGAAAACCAGAGTTTGTTGCCATCATATGGGTCAGCGGCAATATTTAGTGGATATACCAGATACCCATCTGCCGGACGTGAGGGAATCTCGTATTCTGTAAGGGTTTTATTTATAGTATCAAAAAACGCAATTTTATTGCCCTCATGTTCGTTTATCCACATTCCTTTGCCGCCGTTTACTTCTCTTATCCAAAAAGGCAAAGTAGTAGCATGATATGGATTTTGGGATGTGGGAAATCTTGTTAGGCTTTTAGAATTTATTTTATATTCGGTGATAAAGCTTGTTCCGTGTTCAGTCAACCAGACAGTGTCGTTTAATACAACAAGATCAGTTGGCGAACCAAGTGAAATCTTTTCGTCTGTGGGTATTTCTAGTGTTTTTTCAATATTTGTTACAACGCTGCTATCAGATATGATGTGATATTTCACAATTTTTTGTGTAGCAACCTCAGTAATCCACAAGTCATTATTTTCTAAAAACAATCCAGCTGGCTGAGTGTCATTTCCTATGTTAAATTCAGAAATTAGGTATGATTCAGTTTTGTTTTGAGTTTTTTGTATTACACCTACCGTATTACTTGTAAGAGTAGTAAACCAAATGTTGTCATCCTTATCTAATTTCATTTGGAAAGGAGCGGCACTTATTGAATGGAACGTAGTAAATTGATCAATATCTGGATTAAACTTCCAAATTGATTTTGTTCCTAGCTGCGAGAACCATATGTATCCATCATTATCTTGTAACATGGACCATACCATAAACGAGCCATTTGGTGTGTAATTTTGTAAATTTTCATTCCTAATTGGGTATGATGTTATTTTTCCTTGGTTTGTATCAAATCTAAATAATGAATCAATTTTAGACCCCGCTATCCAAATAATTCCATTTTTATCAACCAAGATACCATTAGGCCAAGTTCCAACAGGCAAAGAATATTCTTTTACGTATGGATTATTATTTTGATTCTCATTATCGCTTGGTAAACCGTTATCAGAGTTTTTTTCATTTGTTCTTGATGCGTTTTCCATAGTAAATGCTAGGATTACAACTAATGCAATCACACCAATTAAAATGAGCCATTTTATTGAAGACAATTTCCTAGTTACTGGTTATCTATTTCTCGTTATTAGTATCTTGCAAAAGTTAACTGGTGATTATTCTTTTTGAAGAAAAGACGATTATTGACATTATTGAAGCTGCAAGAACAATTGGCGTTAATTGACCAAACTCTGGTACAATTGTGGTGTCATAATTAGATTCAGGAGCATTATCATTAATTTCAGGAAGACTTGCATTAATTTGAGAATTAGTTGCATTAAAAATCGTCAAACTATCAAATGCAATGTCGTTATTTTCGTTGGTATCACCTATTGTATTTGAAGGGTTTGCATCAAAAAACAGTTGATAGTTTCCAGGTTTTGTCGGCAACCAGTTAAAACTTATTGGTACGGTTTGTTTTGCACTGACGTTTGCATTAATAAAATTATCATAGACAAGAAAATTAGTGCTGTTTTTTATTTTCAGTCTGAACATTATTGATGTGGCATCAGTGCCGCCGCTATTGTTGACATCTTTTGTTATTGTAATAGATTTACCTAGAATAGGAGCATTTGTTGTATTTCCAAATTGATCAGTGAGATTTAATGAGCCATTAACCCATCCTAGCTCGGCGTGACTAGTTTTCCCGGATTCTACTAGAATTATCCCAGTAACCCAAGGACTGGTTTTATCATAGTAACGATATTTGCCTATTGTGCCAAAAAATTGTGTAAATGATTTACCTGGTTCAATTATACCGCTGTCAAAGGTTCCCATAGGCCCATAATTTGTAGATCCTGTTGTGGCAGTATGAGTTTTGTTGTCAAGATTTGTCCAAGTAATAGTACCGCCTGCAGATACTGTCACTTGGTAAGGAAGAAAACAAGGAGAAGTAGATGCACAGCCTTTTGTAGAATTACTATTTGTTATGTAAACCTGAGCATTGCTAGCAAATGCAGGCATGGTTGAAACAGATGTAAAAACAGCAATCGAGACGATGAGTAAAATGATTTCTTTTTGCATCAGTTACAATATGTGAAATTTTTCAAATAAACCAAGTGTAGTTATGCTACGTAATGTTTATGAGATGGGTTTTAGAGGAACCAATTAAAATTTGTACAAAGACTTTGGAAGGTGTTGCCTTGTTGAAACAAATATCACAAGCAAGCCAATTGCTGCAGCCATAACTAATACTGTAGTCGGAAATTCAGGTACTGCGTTTGTTCCTACTATCTCAATTGTGTGTGTGCTATGATGATAGTTGATTTCAAAGGTAGTTTCATCCTGCGTATCGGCTGTTTCAATAACATCAGCTTGTGACATAACCTGACCATCTATCATTACACTAATGTTGCCACTTAGCAATGATTTTGGAATGGTGATGTCTGTTGTTCCTTTTGTACCAGTTTCACCAGAGACTGTAAAAGAGATCTTTTTTGCTTGCCCATCAAATTGCAGATTGCTTACATTAGAATTACTTGCTAACTTTACATCAAAATCTTTCCCTTCTGCTTTTACTGCAAATGCATTAGTACTTACAACTACAAACTTTGCAGAGGATTGTAGGTTTGCCTGAGTTTTCAGTGTCAAGCTGCCTATCAAGTCTGCACTTACATCAATTTTTGCATTAATTGTATATGCACCATTTCTTGCATTATCAGGCAAAGTAAATTCCGTGTTGTATTGCCCGTCACTATTTACCTGAGCTTTTCCGTCATTAACTATAGTACTATTATTATCTAATACTCGTATTGAAACTAGGTTTGCACCACCAAGCTCCGTAATCAAGCCAGACCAGATCGAACCCTCAATTTTTACATTGTCACCAGGTTTGTAAAGATGCTTATCTGTTTCAACTGTAAACGAATTTTCTGAATCTGCAGACATTTTTTCATAAGATGATTTGTAGTTTTCATGATATTCTGCCTGTGCATTTGTGTGTGATTGAGCATTTTCTTGCGATTTATAATTTTCATTAGATTCACCTTTATTTTTTTCTGAATTTCCTGCAGAGGCATTTCCTTGAGTTGTGGAATTTGATTCTATTCCTGTCTTTCCCAAATTAATTTTTGTAGAAAGATCATCTTTTGTGCCAACTTGTTCTTTTTCCGCAAATACATATGATGATGAAAAACTAACTAGCAATCCTACAAGACAGAGTGCAACTAAACTTACAAGAGATTGTGATGGTTGAGATGGTTTAAAATTAGTACGATTCATGGTCTAGTATGAACAAAAAAGGAATAAATAAACAGTTCGACACTTTTACGCTAAAATTTTTCATTCTAGATACAGGCTATTGTTGGGCAGGATTTGCCTAAATCTAGTGCGATTTTATTTTTATTATCAATAATTACGTACTTTCTTAATCACATAGTATGCCGTTTTTTCTATTCACTAGTTCTTGTATAATTCTTCAATGAATTTTGAAAAATTTACGGTATTCTATCTATTATGTTTTGTGCAACTTGAATCAATTGGTTTGCCTGATCTTGTGTTATCTTCTTTCCTGCCTGGGCGTTTACTTCATTGATGAATGCGTTAAGCTGATTCTCTGCAGTTTTGTTTTGATCGGAATCCAACGAACTTAGGGCTGCGTTTAATTTTGCATCAAGACTGGTGGTAGTACCATCTGGGAGGTTCATGTCATCGACTATGTTGATCAGGTTTTGGACTTGTGCAGTAATACTTATGGTTACACTGATTGTTTGACTGGCATGATTACTTACACTATCAAATGCTGTAACAATTACGGTATGAGAACCGTCAGTCAATGTACCTGAATTTGCAGTCCAAGTAGCTGTACCTGTTACTGTTACTGGTGTTCCATCAACTGTAACTGTGACGTGATCCAAGTGTGTATCAGAAGCAGTTCCGGAAATAGCAAAGCTGGTTGGACCTATTATTGCATTGTTGGCTGGACTAGAGATTGAAACTGTTGGGTTTGTAGTGTCTGTAGTGACATGGATTACCTGGCTTGCAGAATTGCCTGAACTGTCAAATGCTGTGGCGTTTACAGTGTGAGAACCATCAGTCAATGTACCTGAATTGGTACTCCAAGAAGCAGTACCTGTTACTGCTACTGGTGTCCCGTCTACTGTAACTGTGACGTGATCCAAGTGTGCATCAGAAGCATTTCCGGAAATAGCAAAGCTGGTTG
>Ga0334722_10000127_pt1 | contig 111629 bp, 164 predicted proteins | sample C3_bottom_MG_FD_207210 | JGI IMG/M metagenome (GOLD analysis project Ga0334722, IMG submission 207210) | Sediment microbial communities from Yellowstone Lake, YNP, Wyoming, USA - C3_bottom | ecosystem: Environmental > Aquatic > Freshwater > Lake > Sediment | place: USA: Wyoming | collected...
ACGTTGCCGCCGAACGTGGCCTGGCTGGTTCCGAAGTTGAAGGTCGGGTTCCCCGTCGCCGTCACCGCGCCCGTCCCGATGAAGTTCACGCCGATGCTGGCGCCGCCGATGTCGAGCCGCGTGCTCGCCGAGTTGGTGGCGAGGTAGTTGGCCGTCCCCGCCTCGTTCTCCAGGATGAAGTTCGCCCGGGTGCCCGTGTCGTCCGTGCCGATCTTCAGGTCGCCTTGGGAGTCCGCGAGCTGGATCGTCTCTCCCGCCTCGTAGGCCGCCTGGAGCGCGGTCGCCCCGGAGGAGAGGTCGGTGAAGGTCAGGCCGGTCGCGGAGCCGAACGCCGTCTCCCACGCCCCGTCCGTGCCGGACCGGATGACGGACACGTTGACCTTGCGGATGGTGCCCGCGACCGTGGTGTCCGTCGTGAACTGGTTCTGCGGGAAGTCCTCGACGGTCGCCGTGAGCCCGATCCCGCGGATGGTCAGGGTCGTGCCGACGTGCGAGAGCACCTCGAACAGCCCGTTGTTGGCGGCGTTGGCCGCCCCCGCGATCTGGATGAAGTCGCTGGCCGCGAACGTGCCGGAGCCGGCCGTCTTGACCGTCGGGTTGGACACCGCGGCCACGCCGGCCGTGAAGCCCGTCGCCGCCACCGTGTCGTTCGTCGCCGTCGGGAGATAGTTCACCACCAGCCCGCCCGTCTGGGCGGACACCGTCTCGTACCCGTCGTTCAGGTACAGGTGGTTGTCCGAGAAGTTGACGTTGTTGGTGGACTGGCTGGAGAGGACGCCCTGCACCACCAGGTTCCCAGAGATGACCACGTCGCCGTCCAGGCTCACCGAGAGCGCGCCCGCGCCGTCGTTCGTGAGGGTGATCGTCGTGGCGGACCCGCTGTTGGCGTCCAGCTTGATGTTGCCGCTGTTCTCGACCTCCGGGGTGACGACCTTGGTGCTGAACGACCCGGTCGTGAAGCCGCTGATCGTCGCAGCGCCGCTGCTGGCGAGCCCGACACCAGCAGACAGCGTCGCCACCGCGCCGGTCAGCGTGAGGGAGTCGCCCGCAGCGTCCTCGAGGACGACCGAGGCGGGCCCGGTCCCGGACAGCGCCCCGATCCTGCCGACGCGAATCGTGTCGGCGTCGGCGATCTGCGCGAGACTACCGCCGGACGAGAGGGACAGCGCACGCTTGAGTGCCATGACTTACCTCCTGCGGTACTACGACACCACGGTGCCCTGCTGGATGTAAAGCAGCACGGTCACCGTGAGGACAACGAACCCATCATATCCCGTGGGATCCCAAAGGACAGCCACAACCTTGTTGACGGCCCCGATCACCGCCGTCGGCACATTCGTGCCAGAACCCGAGAAGAAGGGAGAGGCCGATTCGTAGATCAACTCCCCCGACGTCAGCAACAGCCCCGGCTCGAGCTTCATGGTAGCCAAGACGCCCTGGACAGAAGCCGCAAACCCAGGCGCGAATGGCGGAATTGGCGCCACGACCACCCCGATTCCGAAGGACTCGGATTCGACGGCCGCTGACGCCCGGAGCACCGATCCCGGCATCCCCGGCGCCGCCCGCACTATCTCGCCCGTCAGGAGCGGGGTGATCTCGGCGTTCACGATCGGGATCGCGCCCGGCGGGGGTGGGGCTACAGCTGCCGCCAACTCGACCCACGTCGTGCCATCAAACTTGAACAGCTTCTTGTCCGTCGTGCGGAAGAAGAGCTGCCCCTCCTCCGTCGGTGGCAGCACCGATGGCAGCGCCACGTCCTTGTGGATGACGAGCGTCTCGATCTGCTTGTGGTTCCCGTCGAGGTTGGTGTCGAGCTGCACCCGTGGGAGCCGGAACAGATTCTCATCCTGGGCGATGGTGAGGATGATCCCGCCGCCCGTGGTCACCGTGCCGAGCAGGATCGTGTCCGCCGGCGGGATGCCCGTCGTGTTCACCACCACCTTCGGGGTGATCAACTCGACGCCGCCGGCCGAGCCGGGATCGGGCGTCCGATCAAAGCCGAAGAAGACGTAGTTCAGAGCCCCGTCCGTCAGGAGCACGAAGTCCGGCGCCGCGTTGAAGACCTCGTACCCCCCGATGTAGGCGTAACCGATGCCGACATTTAGGAGCAGTCCCCCGGCGTCCACCATCGCCAGGCCATCCATCACGAAGTCGAACCAGAATCGGCTGACGCCGTTGAGCTGGTGGAGGTTCATGACCTCGTCGTCGGCCCAGGCGTCGTAGTTCGGATTCAGGCTCACAGCCCCGCCCCTTCCAGCGCTTTCGCCATCAACTCGTAGCCGTGATCGTAGAGCGACTGCTTCTGCACCGCCGTGAAGGCGAAGTCGAGTGTCCGGAAGCCGAGGGCATCCGAGAACACTCGCACCGCGTCCGCCGGCGCCCGCGCCAGTTGCGCCTCGACGTTGGCGTCGACCAGGAGATCCATCGTCCGCTCGACTTCGCGCGTCAGCCCGACGTTGGCCTTCCAGCGCACCCGCTTCTCCGTCTGCCCCGGCGCCTCGGCCAGGGCGAAGATCACCGTGCGACCCGCGCGTGCTTGCGCGCTCGCCTCCACCGGGACGTGCGCGTACACCCCGCCGTCCTGGTACCACCGGCCCTGGTACTCAACCGCCGAGAACCCCAGCGGAATCGCCGACGTGATCCGCATCGCCAGCGCCAACTCCATGTCCAGATCGGTGTCGAACGAGAAGACCCGCGGGCCGCCGAAGGAGTAGTCGGCGCCGGTGAGCCGCACGTCGAAGACGGCGTCCCGGAACGTCTTTCCGAAGGTGACGTCCCGCAGGAAGGCCAGATAGGCGCGGCCGTTGGAGAGCGCCCCCTTGGTCACCAGCCGTCCCCACGACCACCAGCCCGTCGAGATGAAATCGGTGAAGTCTCGCGCGAGGACGATGCGCTTCACCTCGATGGGCGCCCGGCCAGCCGCCAGCGCCCCGAGGATGACCCCGCCGGCCGACGTGCCCGCTCCCACGCCAATCTGGTGCCCCCGATCGGCGACGGCATTCACCGCCCCCGCGCATTCGAGGATGCCCTTCGCGCTCCCGCCCGAAAGTATGCAACGTATCAAGGCCACTACTTCCTCCGAACACCACCGTAAGTCGGCGTCTTCTCGTGACACGGAACACACAACGTCCTTCCGTTCGACAACTCCAACCTCAACTCATGGAATTCACTGAACGGCTTGATGTGATCCGCGTGCAATCTTACCCCACGCTTCCCGCACAAGACGCAGGTGTAATCATCTCGCTCGAACACCGCTTTTCTCCACGCCCCGTACTCTAGGCTGTGACGAATTCTCTGGTTTTCGGGGGTCACCCCACCACCCCAGTTGTGGTGGTTCGGCCCACTCATCTCTGGTCGGCGCCGTCCCTTGTGAAAAGGGACATGCCCTTTCTTGAACCACGTCCTGCGAATTCGTGCTGACACATCGGGACGACACATCGCAAGCCTTGTTGCCTCACGGTGTCTCTCTGAGAAACCAGTACTCTGCCTTGCCTGAATGGACAACATCGCCGCTTCCCGAGGGTCAACCAACGAAAGGCGCCGCAACAGTTCGATTCTTCCTTCGGGAGTCGAAGCCCTCCTGCGAGCGGATGCGCGGCACTTCTCTCGCACCTCATACCTCTCCATGGCCTTCTTCGTCCCTGCGCCGACTTTCTCCGCAATCTCCCGATTCCCCGTCATCCAGATCGAGCGGCACTTGGTCGGACAGAAGCACACAGAGATGTCCTTCATCCGATACCTGTGGATGTACCTCCACACGCCGCAGACGTGGCATCTCCGATACTCTCCGCGCTGCCCGCGTCGGAGTACCGGAGGCACTTCGTTGTCGATGATCGTCAGCGCCATGCCGTCTCCATTCTACGCCACCCGGCTGCAGCCGACACGGGCCCGTCCCACTCGGTTGCTGCAGATGATCTCGTCAGAGAACAGTTCGGCGCAGATCGAGTTGGGATTCGCGGTGAGCGCCGTGATCGCGTTCGTGAGGTTGCGGGCGGTGCCGCGCGTCAGGGACGGCCCGGCGTCCGGCGGATCCTGGGTGTCGTCGAGGCTGTTCGTGATGAGCCAGCACGTCCGGAACGAGAACTCGTCGGTGACGGCATCCTCGATGACGTCCTCGACGCCCGTCTCCTCGGGCTCGAGGTCGGCGTCCTCGACGAACGTGCAGTCGATGAACGCGAACGATCCGATCCGGCAGACCGGCAACTCGGCCGGCATGACCCGGTTGAGCTTCTTGACCACCTCCTCGGAGAGGCAATCGTCGCACTCGAGCCGGAAGAAGATGCAGATGTCGAAGAAACCGATGCCCGGCCCCGGCGTGTAGTCGGTGTCGTCCCCCGGCAGCCGGAACTTCGACACCAGCCCCGGATTCGGCGCCTGGATGAGGGTGCGTCCCTCGGTGTTGGTGAGGAGGATGTTGTTGCACCACTCCTGAATGTCGACCGGGAAGCCCGAGACGGTGCGCGCCCGCGCCCGGATGGCCGTCTTCGTCCCCCGCAACTTCAGGATCGCGACGTGCTCCTTGATCTCCTGGCGCTGCGCCGAGCACGGCAGTTCCCGGTTGACCTCGAGGCCGATGTTCGCCCCGAGCGCCGGCAGGACGTCGCAGCACGTCTCGTCCACATCCCACAGCGTGGGCAGGCAGTCGATGAGCCCCTTCACCTGGTCGAGTTCCAGCGCGATGGACTTGAGGAAGCGCGCGAGCGGCCCCTTCTTCTTCGGCTCCTTGGTGGGATCGGTGTTCTCCCCGAGGTTGAACCACTCGTGCGCGTCCGCATCGAAGATCGGCTGGAGCGCGAAGACCGCCTCTTCCCGCGCGAGCACGTCCTCGTCCGAGAGTTTGTCCCCCAGGAGGTAGATCTCGGGCAGCAGGCGGAGCAGGCCGCCGTCCCGCCCGAAGAATCCCGTCTGGATCGCGATCAGGCTGACCTGGGTGCTCGGGCCGAACAGCCACTCCTCCTTCGGGAAGAAGGCGTGGGTGAGGATGGTGTAGTAGTAGCAGCGGCAGGGATCCAGGTTGAGATCGGTGACGAATCCGTCTGCCGCCAGCCCTTCGAACACCACGATGCCGGAGTCCGGGTGCTCGGCGAACTCGAAGAGGCGCCGCACCACCCGGATCACCATGCCCGCCGAGATTTCGGCCGGGGCATCCCACTCGACGATCAGCTGCGGCCCCTCGAGGCCGCGCCGGATGCGCGCGTTTTGGGCCAGCCGGGGATCGCTCACGCCGAGGCTCCCGCCTGGTGGCGCGCCTGCGCCATTTCCCGGATCTCCCGCAGGTACTGACTCACGCGCTCCCGCTCCTCTGGCGCCAGGCTGATCTGATCCATGAGCCCCGCGAGCGCCGCGCATGTCGCATGGACATGCCGCAACCTGGCCTCGGCGCGCTCCTTGGCGACGGCCGCCCGGAGGCGCTGGTCACTGCCGCACCGCGGGCAGGCGCGATCATCGAAGCCCTCCCGATCCCCGCACACCGGGCACAGCACGATCACGTCGGGCACTCGCGCTGGATCTTTCCCCCGCCGACGAAGGTCAGGTTCACGCGCCCCTTCACCGGGATCTGGTTCGGTTGCATGGGCACGTTGGCGAACTTCTTGCAGGTCTCGAAGGACGCCCGATCTCCCGCCTTGGGTGCGCCGCTGGCACAGGTGATGGTGAACGTCACCTGGCCCTGATCCGAGACATACTCCACGCCGACGGTGCCGGTGTTCGCCTGCAGGCCACTCACCGTTCCCCGGACAGTGAACGTCGTCGGCGACGTGAAGATCACCGTCCACGTCTCGCCCTCGGCCTTCGTCCCGACGAGGACGCGACTGAACTCGCAGCCCGCCAGGCCCACTTCCTTTCGGGGTTCCGGCTGGCACGTCACCTCGACGAAGTCGACGTGATCGACGCCCGGCACGTTGTCCACGAGCGCGAACAGATCCGAGAGGAAGATCGACGTGCCGAAGCCGATGAAGTCGCTGTCGAGGCCGAGGAACTGGTCGATCTGCCCGAGCGTCTGATCGGCCACGCTCTCGGTGCCGAAGTTGTTGGCGATCGTGACCGTGCCCTCGATGTCGACCTTCACGTACTCCGGCTCGACGATCACGAGGCACGTCCCGGCCATCTTGCGTCCGTCGAAGAAGGCGAGGAGATCCGCCTGGAGCTGGCTTGACGGCGAGCCCCCACCACTCGGGGAGATGGTGAGGCTGATCGTGCAGCAGCACGGCACCCCGCGCTGCACCGACGTGCCGCCGACTTCGATGGTGGCCTTGTCCACACCCGGGAAGCTCTCGGCGAGCGCCTTCCAGTCGGCCGGCGTCACCGCCCGGTTGAGCGCCTGGAAGGACTGCGGCCCGAGGCGCTTGCCCTCGTCGATGGACATCTCGTCCTCGCCGCCGCTGGCCTGCTTCGGGTTCGTGACCGCCAGGGTGACGGGATCGCCGTTGAACGTGATCGTCGCGTTGACGGTCGTGATGGTGCCCGGTGCGACGTTGCCCCGCAGCCCGCCCCCGACGCGGAACTGCGCCCGGATCGTCGCGCCGGTGTCGGGGATCTTCCCCTGGTTGTTGTCCCCGAAGAACACCGTGGTGATCCCCGTCTCCTCCTCGAGTTGCGACGTGAAGTGCTTGTCGTCCGGCCCGCTCCCGACGAACGTCTGGACGTCAATCCAGAGTTCCTCGCCGATGCCCTCGTCGATGAAGAGCTGGCGCGTCCCGTCGATGATCCGCAGGGCGCGCAAATCGAACCGCTGCCGCTCGATGCCCTCGCTGAGCCCCACCTCTTCGCTCTCCGTCTGCCCCTCCACGGCCGGCGCGGTCGCGAACAAGTCGCCCGCCACGATTACCACGTCCTGCGTTGTCTCGAAGAAGATCGGCTCCTCGGTCGCGTCGGCGGTCGTCTGCAACGAGGTGCCCGCCGGAATCAGGAGATCCCCGGCCAGCGCCTCCTGCAGCGAGAACTCGACATCCACCGACGCCGGCACGGCGCTGCGCAACTCGAAGGCGATGAGCCGAAGGTGGTTCGCCACGCTCCGTCGCGTGATGGCCGTCGCGAGGAACGCCTCGTTCGCCATCCGGTCGAGGTAGAAGTGCAGCACGTCCGCCACGTAGGCGGTGAGCCGCTGCAGCACGATCCCGAAGTCGGAGAGGTTGTGATCCGTCCACTCCGGCGAGAAAAACGGGATCGCTCGCACCATGTCCTGGGAGATCGCCTCGAAGTCCCGCGACGTGTAGTCGATGGGCGGAATTCTCTGAGAGAGCCGCGTGAACGTCGTGACAGGAGTGGCCATCGCTTACCCCACCGTGATCTGTCCACGCACGCGCATGTCGGGCGTGATGTAGAACGGGTAGACGAGGTTTCCGATCTGCTGCGTGGAGATGATCCGGTAGAAGATCTGTGAGTCGAGCACCCCGTCCTTGGCCCGATCGAGACTGACCGTGACCGAGAGCACCTGGATACGTCGCTCCCCGTTTCGCAAGGACTCGGTGATCTCCATCTGCAGCGCCGTCGCGGTGAGGTTGTCAATGGGGCTGAAAACCAGCCCGCGCAGATCCGAGCCGAATCCGCGGTCGATCACCCGGCTGCCGAGCCGCGTTCCGAGGATCTGGCGGATCGACATGTTGATCAGTTCGGCGGACTCGGCCGGCGCCACACCTACCTGCCGCTGGATTCGCCCACGCGACGTGAAGCGGAAGGGGAACGCCCAACCCTTGCCGAGGATGTCGACCCGAATCGCCATCTAGCGCCGCACTCTCTCTTCTGGCTTCGGACTGCAGACCGTCTGCAGTCGGTGGCTGATCGCCAGCAAGCGCTCGTTCAGGAGGCACGCCGTCTCCTGCAGCACCTGCAGCGTCTCCATCTTACGCTCGGCGTCGTACTTCTTCTCCAACTTCCCCGTGGGCCGCAAATCATCCATCTCGGCCTTGAGCGCGCCCCGCCAGGTGGTGAGCATGCCGCTGAGGAGATGCATCTCGATGTCCTCGGGGTGCGCGCCGAGCCACGTCTCGATCTGCGTGAGCGCGACCTCGATGTTGTTGACCTTGTGCCCGATCGCCTCCCGCCGCGCGTTGATCCCGTCGATCTCGTGTGTAAGCGAGATCAGGAACCGCTGGAGACTCGCCAGGCGTTCCGGCGCCGTGCTGTCTTGGAGATCGTGCGCGACGCGCAGGACGTCGTCCCGCGCGGCTTCGCTCAGAGAAGTCAGGAAGTCGGTGAGTCCGGCCACGGTTTACTCCATAAGAATGCTCGACGACCCGTCGTCGATGATGGTGGCTCCTCAGTTGAAGGAGTCCCCGACGAAGGCCACCGAAAGCCCATCCACCTTGACGACTTGCGTCCCCGACCCGGCCTGCACCGGATTCGGGGCGTGAAACTGCGGGCCCGGGAGCACATGCGGCGCGATGAGCGTCGGCCCGACCAGCGCCAGGCCGCGCCCGCCAGGCCCGGACACGGTGGGGCTGCCCGGCCCGGCGATGAGCGCGCCGTGCGTCGTCGGCATGCCGATCAGCGCCACCTGTCGTCGCAGTCCAAGTGCCATCAGGGACTCCCCGCCAGGCCATCCAAGATACCCGAGAAGAAGGTCGTGTTCTTCCCCGTCGTGATGAGATTGTCGGTCACTTCTTGGGTGGATACCGAGAAGGCCGGCAGCACCAGCAACTGGCTCTCAATCGAGGCCTGCTCCGTCACGAGGAGAGTCTTGCGGGCGAGGATCGTGTCCCGCCACGAGACGGCCTCGGGATTCGTCTGACCCACCAGGAAGTTGAGGATGATGTCGAGGCAGGGAATCTCGGCGAGAATCGCGGCGAGCCGCACCTGCAGTCCCTCGATTCGCACGTTGATGGCAGCCGAGAGGCTGAACGACGCCTCGAGCTTCGGCACGTCGATCTCGACCGAGAACGACGCAACGACTTGTTCCATGCAGGCGCGGAACTCGGCGTCCTGCAGCAGTCCCTTCCAGAAATCCTCGTCTTCGAGTAGCAGCAGCAGGGACATTGGTTAGTTCCCCGCTGGCAACGGCGGACACGCCGGCGCCTGGGGCACCGGCGGGCACGACGGCTCCGAAGGCAACACAGGCGGCGTCTCCGGGTTCGGCGGTGTGGCCGGCGAGCCGCCGCCGCCGAGGCTGATCGAGGATGCGGCCACGGAGAAGAGGCCGCCCGCCACCAAGGCGAGTTGCGCCGCGGCGTTGAAGTCCACGGCGCCGGCCACGATGGTCTTGTGGTTCCCCAGCACGATGGTCGTGAGATCGCCGATGATCGTATGGGTGAGGTTCGCCTGGTTGACCCGCGATTCCTCCCCTGTCACGAACGTCTTCCGTTGCCCCTGGATGGAGCGCTGCTCCTCCCCATCCACGACGAGACGGCGCGCCTGCTTGATGTGCTCGGTGGCGTCCCCGTCAACGCCGACGTGCCGGCTCCCGACAACATGCACGCGATCATCCTGCTCGACGAGGCGGTACGCCTTCCCGTTCACGCGCACCGAGAGCCCGTCCTGATCCAGCTCGAGCCACGAGCCGATGTTCTGCCCGAGGTAGATCTGCACACGCGGCCGTCCCGGCGTGTCGTCCACCTCGACGGTGATGCCGTTGTTCTTGGTCTTGAGCACCTGGTTGTGCGGGTACTGCGGACCGCCGTGAACGAGCAGCGGCGAAGCCGGCTGACACTGGCTCGCGCCGGCCGCGTCCACGAAGCCGTCCTCGCCCTTCGGCGCGCCGACGCTCGGATCATCCTTGTAGCACGTCCGCCCCTCGGATCGGGTGAGCGCCGGCGGCTCGGGCGAGGCATTCTTGGGATGCGCCCACCATGTCCCGGTGACGAGCGGGCGGTTCACGTCGCCGGACTCGAACTCCACGAAGACCGCCGTGCCAACCGGCAGGCCCTGGAAGTGGCCCGTCTCCGGGAGCCCGCCGTAGGACGGGCCCGTGGACGCCCAGTCGGTGGTCATGTCGCGCCCGAGGACTTCGGGCAGGCGCACCTTCACGCGCCCCAGGCGGCGCGGATCATCATTGTCGGCCACGATGCCGCGGTACCGCCCCCACCACCGCTTCGGGGCATAGGGGCCAGTCTGGGGGCCGGACTCAGACATTCTGGCCCCCCTTCGCCGGTGGCTCGTGCGGCTCCTCGCGATGGTAGGCCCGGATGAACACGGTGAACGGCAGACGCCCCAGGAACCGTGCCACAGCCTCGTGCCAGAGGTTTGATGCCCGGTGGACGGCCATGCCCCACACCAGAGGCTCCGCGAGCCCCAGGGAGGGCACAGCGCCGCTCAGGTGCAGCGCGTAGGCGGCCCCGATGCCCAGCCAGACGCTGACGCAGTATCCGCAGCCCACGAAGTAGCCCACAAGTGATTCCTCACCAAACACCTTCCGAACAAAGGCGCGGGGGCGCTCGGTGAGAACGCTCGCCACCAGGATCTCGGTGACGGCCTCGGTGAGCACGACGGCCAGGAGGAACGTCGCGATCACGCGCCATCTCCTTCCCCGCAGGCGGCGCACTTCTCGACCGAGTAGTAGCGGCGCAGGCGCTCGCTGTAGCGGCGCTCGACGATCACGCGCGCCCCGCACTTCCGGCAGACCTTCATGCTCACGTCCCGGAGTTGGTGGCTCGATCCCTCCGTCGTCGGCGCGGCCGGCGGAGCCATCCGCTGCGCCACACGCGGCACCGGCGGCGGTGGAATCGACGGCGGCACGGGCGTCGCCCCCGAGGACGGCTTCAGGATCTTCCGCCACTTGCCACAGCAGCCCACGCTACACCGCCACCACGCCGGCGCTCACCGGCACTGTCGCCACCGGCGCCCCGTTCTCGTCCCGTCCCTCCGGATCCAGGGTACCCGCGCGAATCACTTCGAAGCGCGTGTGGTACACGAAGGCATTCTCACCTGAGATTTCATGCATGACCCGCGTGACGACGTACTTCCCGCTCGACCGCCCGATGTTGTTCAGCGTGATGATCTGCTGGGGTCGAAGCGTCTCGAGCCCGATGGACGCACCCGACCCCGAGATCACATAGCGCGATGCCTCAGCCATGCGATCCACCTGACGCTGCAACTCGGGCCGCCGCTGCTCATGCCCGAGGTTCGTCATGAACCGATCCGGCCGTCCCTCGCCCGGGATTGTCACCATGTCCGCCCAGTTCGAGAATCCCGTCTCCCGCTGCCACGGATCGGGTGTCTCGCCGCTGGCGACGGTGAACTCCTCTTTCGTGATGGGATCGATCTGGCTCATCTGCAGGCGCGTTCCGCGCAGCAGCGTACGGGACTGCACCATGACCTCGATGGCGTTGGTCCTCCCGGCCGTTGGATCAAAGACGGTGAGGCGGATGCCGCTGTCGCACGGCCGCGGCCGATGGAACTTGAGCACGCCGTCCTCGACCATCGTGAGGAAGCCGTGGAGCAGCGCCCGTCGAGCGAGGAAATGGTGGTCGCTCTCGTTGGCCTGAATCACTTGGTCGTGAACCAGATCGGTCCGATCAACGTCCGCTTCAAAGCCGTGGCGCGCCGCGATCTGCCGGGCGATATCGGAGTCCCGCACCTTGCGGTAGACCTGGCGCCGCTCCCCCGCCGCCAGCTTCACCTGCTCGCCGTAGGCCACAATCTCGACTTCGACGCGCCCGCGCGCCGAGAAGCGAAATTTTGGCCGCTGCACGATGAAGGTGCCGTGTGATTCCAGTCCGGGGTTGTTCCACCCGATCAGGGCGCGGAACGCCGTCTGCTCCCGGCTGAGAAGCGACGAACTGAGTTGCTGGTTCACATTCGCCAACCGCACCCTGCAGACGGACAGATCGAAGCCCGACGTCTCCTCGATGGTGAGCGCAACAACGATCCCGTCGCTCGGCCGAAGACCGAGAATGTTGAAGTCCGGCGCCGTCCGGACTGGCCCGTTATCCGCGAACGCGCCCGGCGGCGGCGTGACGCGCCCGGTGAAGTTAAGACTGCCGGTGACGCCGACACCGCACAGTCGGCCCGATGGTTCAAGCGAGATGATCGGCGACCCGATCCCCGATCCTCCGAGCGGATGGCATGGCGCGCCGCGACCCACTACGTTCCTCCGAATTCAGATCGTTCGCGTAGTTCCCGAACCGGCACGACCAGTTCAGTGCCTCCGGGGAGGTCGAGCGGAAACAGGACGTTGTTCACGTCGCCGAGCACCCACCAGAGCCGCGACTTGCCGGCCACCCGGTGCGCCAACGCGTCGAGCTGGTCGCCGGCCTGAAGAGCGTGAACGATCGTTGGACCAGGCAATTCCTCCAGCCGCAGCGGCTCCCGCGGGTGCAGGAAGCGCCGGACCTTCCCATCCTTCCCGAGGATGCCGGTGAACCGGACCCCTGCGTAGCGGCTTCCTTTGAAAACAGGCATGCGCTTTCCTCTAACGTGCCGGGAGCGGAACGAGCCGCCCTTGCGCCAACGCTCGCTTTTGTTGCGTCGAAAGAGAGCCGCTCAGCTCCGCACGTTCTGGATCGGTTGTCGTACGATATTCTCGCAACGTGACGGTGATGATGGCCCGCACCGCCCGCGATGGGTTGCCTGCGATATGCGTCCGCTTGATCGACGCGCTTTCGATGATCGCCTGGCTCGGCGTGTTATTGCCGACGTTCCAGCCGGGAATGACCACGCGGGGGTAGTCGAACTTCGCTCGCTCGCCACCGAGAATCGGGGGCGGATACAGAGCACGTCCTGGAAGCGTGGTATCCGGGCGCATCATGGCGCAGATCATCGCCCAGACCACTTCGGGATCCGACTGATCGATAGCATTTTTGACGGGGACGTCCTCTTGGCCGAAGCGTTCCGACTGCGGCACGCCCATCGCGTTCACGACGAAGGAGAGGGTGACCTCGCGGGGATTCCAACGCTGGAAAAGTAGCGGTGTAACAACGGCGAAAAGCGGGACGGCCTTCCACTCCGATGATTGCTTCTCATCGAAGTTTTCCGGCTGGTACTTCCCAACGATCGGCCCGATGGACCAGTTCGGCATGGCTTAACCTCCCGTCGCCCGCATCGTCTCGATCGGCGCTCCCATGTACCGCTCCCGCCCAAGATCGAGATCGTACTCGGCGATGGACCGCGCCAGGACGTGGCCGTCAATTTCAACGGTGACCGGCACAACGACTCGCACCGATCCCCCGGCCGGTCCTTCTCCCGCCCCAGCCGCCCCAAGCGCGGGAGATGGAGATCCCATCTCCCGGCCCGGCCCGCTGCCCGCCGGGCCGCCGAATGCCTGCTTTCCCAGCAGCATCGGCGAGATCGCCCCGAGCATCCGCTCGGTCGCCGTGATCACGTTCAGAGGATCGGGGATGCGCCCGTCGACGCCCGCCGGACGCGCCGCTTCGATGCCCACCCGGCCTGGCGTCTGCCCGATCGCCTCGAAAGACTGCCCCAACTGGTTCATTCCAGGCATGACATCGGCCACGCCCTCCTTCAAGTGGAGGAACGACGACCCGAAGAGGGATCTCTTGAGATCCACGGCCTTCTCAATCCAGAACCCGAATCCTTTCGACACGACGTCCGTGAAGCGGTTCCACGTCCCGATCGAGTCCTCGGACGCATCCCCCAAGGCTCCCATTGCGTCCATGATGTAATACACCGCGCCCGCCGCGAGCGCGGCGACGGCGATGAACGGCAGGATTACCGCCACGGCCCCGCCGATTGTGGCTCCAAAGCCAGCGACCGCCGGCGCGGCCGTGGTGGCGGCCACTCCCATGCCCCCGATGCCGACACTCGCCGCCCCAGCAGCAACGCCGACTTCCGCAATCACAGGGGTGGCGATGATGCCGGCAGCCATCAGTTCGCCGACGGTTGACGCGGCGGCTGCCCCAGAGGTTGCCAGTCCACCCGCAGCCGCAGCGGCACCCCCGAGCGCCGGCAGGAGGCCCACAAAACGCAAAAGTCCGATCCCCGTTTTGAGCACCCCGAGAAGCCCGATGTAGGCGCCGGTGAGTCCGATGACCGTCGCCCCGACGCCGCGCGTTTCCGGCGACAGCGAACCGATCAACTTGACAACATCCGAAAGGACGCCGACGAGGGCGGTGAGCGCCGGCACGAGTTCGCCTCCCGTGGATCCCGCCAGTGCTCGCGTATTCTCCCACAGAAGTCGCAGCGCCCCGCCGAGCGTCTTCCCGCTCCTCTCCATCTCATCCGCCAGTTCATCTCCGCTCACCGCCGCGATTCCGAAGACCTCATTCATGCGATCTGTTTCATGCACCATTCGAGCAATGGCGAACGCGTCGGCCGTCTCGATATGGAAAAGGTCTTCAAGCATGAAGCGCAGCTTCTCTGGCGCGGTGTTCTTCATGATCCGGAACAGATCCCGGAACCGTTCGTTGCTGTCCTTGAGTTTGGCGAACCGATCAATCTGCTCGCTCGTCGCCCCCAAGCTGCCCGCCAGCGCATCCGTGTATCCCGGAGCAAGGCTCGTAAGATTCAGCAACTCGCCCACCGCGCTATGCGCCGCACCAGCAGAGACGCCGAAGTTCTGCATCGCGGTGTTCGCCCCGAGCAGCGCGGATTCGTTCATCTGGAGGTGGGCCGCCGTCGAGCCGAGCGTCTTGAGCAGTTGCACATTGCTGTCGAAAGATCCCGTGAAGTTGCGCTCGAGCATGGTCAGGCTCGATGCCAACCGACGCACCTCCGGCTCCGTCTGCAACCCCATCGTTCCCGCAATATCGGCCAGCGCCTCGCCCGCCTTCTGCGAGCCGATCTCGAGGACGAATCCCATCTCAAAGGCGACGTCGGTCACCGCCTTGAGCTGATCCCCCGCCACCCCGAAGCGGGCGAACTTGGCCGCCACCGGCAGGAGGCCCGTCGCCGATCGCCCGGCATCCTGGAAGTTCTTCGCCAGGCCCATCGCGGAGACCCCAATCCGATCAAGGGCAAGCCGCGATCTGAGTGCTGCCGTCTCGACCGCGCCGCCCATAAGCCCCAACGTTGTCGCGGTCCCGACCAGCGTGCTCCCGAGTCCGAGGAAGGCCGTGTTAAGCCCCCTGGTCCCCAGCGCCATCTTGCCCGCGCCCAGCATCAGCCGCCCAAGCGACTTGGTGAACACGCCCACGTTCCGCACGGCGTCCTTGGTCTCGGCGGCGAATTTGAGGGCGAGGTATTGGGCCATGTGCTACTTGCGCGGGTTCTTCATCCGCTCTTCAAACGCCTCGTTGTGCTCGATGCACCGTTGCACCCACCAGAGCCGTTCCACGTCGCTCATCCCCATGAGCGTCTCGTAGCCGATGCCTCCTTCGGTGGTCATGATGATGTACCAGATCTGCTTCTTCAGATCTTCTTCGCCCTCGGCTGCGGAAACAAAAAATCCGAGGACTCGAAGGTGAACTCGATGTCGGCCCCACAGCCCGGCGTCGGGCAGGTCACCTTCTGCTCGAATACCGGCCCCGGCTTGTGCGCCACGAACAGCCGCGCGAACTCATCCAGCTCACGCGTCGGCAGCCGCTCGAAGAAGTGATGGTCGAAAGGGCCCTTCTGCCCGTTGTGCTCGATCAGGCAAGCCGCCTGCAGCCGGTACTGCGCCTCAACTGGATTCTGCTCAACGAACGGCATCACGAGTGGCTGGTCCTCCCCGATCGGGAATCGGCAGAGCGCGCTGATGACCGGATCGCGGCTCTCGATCCGGAAGCAGAGCTGGTCATCGTGGATCTCGAAGTCGTCCTGCTCGAGCCGGATGACCTCGATCTCGTCGAACTTGAAGGTCACCTGGATCTTCTTCTTGCAGCCCACGCACGTCGGGATCGCGCGCAACTCATCACCCATCGACGCCCGCCGGATCTCCATGAGCGCAAAGTCGCGATCCCCCAGCGTCATCCGATTGATCGCCTTCGCGCTCTCCATCCGGAACGGCCCGACGCGCCGAAGGCATTGCCGCAGGACGATGTCGGACACCTTCTGGAAGTCCTCACGCACCCCCTTGCGCGCGATGGACATGCGCGTGTGGCCGCCCATCGTGACGATCTCGGCGTCCCGATAGATCCTGCCGTCCTTCACCACGCCGCACGGCAGCGAGACGACGATGCCGCCAGGTTCGGTTACCCCTTCCGGGGCCGACACCACCGACGGCGCCGTGGGCGACTGGGCAGACTCCGTGGACGTCTTGGCGAGCGTTTCCTCGGGCATGGATCACTCCTCGGCCACAGGCCGCGTGCTACACGTTTCTCACGGCACGGCGACCGCTCAGGCCGCCGGCCTGTTCGCTGGACTAGCCGGCCACCGGCGCCCGGTTCGGCAGCGCCACCCCGCCCCGCTGGAAGATCGACGTGAACGGACGGCCCTCGTGCTTGAGTTCCAGCGTCTCGATGTTCACCTCGGACGCCCCGCCCTCAAGATCGGCAAGCTGCAGCCCGTTCGGCCACGCCTGCTCGAAGACCACCTCACGCGCCGCCACTCCGTCGCAGTTGTGGACCGTGACCGTGGCGATCGACCGGAAGCCCGGCCGGCACGCGATGGCGTCCTCCCGCCACTCGGAGAGCCGCGTCGCGTCCACCATCAGGCCGCGCTCGAACGTCACCGCCGGGAACGTCCGCAGCCCGGGGATCTGCCGCTTCACGGGCGGGTCGGTCCCCTCCCGGTACTCGATGGACTCGCTCTCGTCCCGCAGGCCGGTCACCTTGGAGAAGCCGGCCGAGATGTCCCGGCCCGTGACTCGGATGTGGAACCGGAAGTTGGTCGCCGGGTCGTGGACGCGCGTCTCCGCCATCGGTCACCTCTCTGGGGGCCTGGCCCCCGCAACATTATACGTCACGAGATCCATGGCGCCTTCGTCGAATCCACCTGCACATCCATGCTGTCGAAGGCCACGCTCAGCGATTCGATGGCGATCTCCGCCGACGACGCATCGAGATCGGCGATCTGGTAGGCCACCGGCCAGCACTTCGTCAGATGGATCGCCCGAATCACCGTCGCCCGCTGGGATCTCTGGGCTCGCGCTGCCGCTGCCGCTGCCACCCCACCCGCCACACCGAAGATGTTGCCTGCCAACATGGATGCCGCGATCGACCCGCCGATCGCGGCATCCTGTGCCGCATCATCCGGGTGGTACTCGCGCGAGCCAACCAGGATGGTGAGATCAGCGAACACCCCGAAATTATCCCCAACAGGCAAATGGAAATCTACCAGGGGTCCGTTATTTGAATTGTCCATACCGTCGATCAAGATTCTATGGATGGCGTCTTCCGGCGGAAGCGCAGATCGACTGGGGTTTTGTGGGCCGGGATCAGCCGGAGTCGTTCGACTAACTTGTGCTCTCGCCAGATCCCGCATCGCCAGGAACCAGTTAATGAAGTCAAGAGGGGTCGAGACGATCCCCTTCTCGAATGTGACAACCCCACCCGCGAGCGTCCCAATCCCCTTGCGCACCTGCAGGGGATCTGTTCCATCCCGCCAAGACACCGTTTCGATTTCTTCGCGGATTCCCGTCACCTTCGAAAACGCACCAAAGAATTCGCGTTTAGCCGCCAAAAATGGGGCATTGCCCCGGTACTTGCCGCGCACCGCGAAGATGTGCCGCTCCCCGAGCGGACTGCGGCTGGTCTTTAGCTGGATGACTTCTGCTTGTGCCACGCCGGGTTCACCTCTCGGCGCTCAGGGATCGAACGCCTACCGCCTCGCGACTTCCTCCTCGATGGTCGAGCCGCCGTCAAACAGGCCAAGCCGCACGACGATGAACTCGGCCGGCAGCAGCGGATTCACCCCCACCTCCACGTTCAGCCGCCCCTCGCGGATCTCGCTGGTGGGGTTCGTCTCCTCGTCGCACTTGACGAAGGCCGCCCGCTCGAACGTGCCGTCCGGCGAGAAGAGCTGGCCCCGGTCGAAGAGGCTCCGCAGGAATTCCTGCACCGTGTCCCGGACGTTGGCCCAGGTGTTCGGCTCGTTCGGCTCGAAGAGCGCGAACCGGAGGCCTCGCCGCAGCGACTCCTTGACGAAGTTCAGCATGCGGCGCACGGGGACGTAGTGCCGCCCGTCCTTGAAGGACGTGAGCGTGCGGGCACCCATGATCCGGATGCCCTCACCGGGGAACGACCGGATGACGTTGACGCCGGCCGGGTTCAGGAGATCCCACTCGCCGTCGGTCGTGTTGTGAGTGAGATCCAGCACGCCGCGCAGGACGATGTTCGCCGGCGCGACGTGGATGCCCCGCTGCACGCCCACCTCGGCGTACTTGCCCTGGACGTGGCCCGACGGCGGCATGATGAACCGCCCGCCGCCGCTCACGCCCACGTTCGGATCGCGGGTGATCACCCACGGGTAGTAGAGCGCCGCGTAGGACGTGTCGAAGTTGGCCTCGATGTTGCGGAAGTCGAGGATCTCCTGGGGCTCGTCGTCAGCCAGCGGAGCGTCGAGCACCGCGATGAGCCGCCCGCTGCGATCCGCGAAGTCGGCCGCCGCCCGCTCCACCTCGACCGTCGTGATCCCGGGGATGGAGAAGAAGTTCAGCTCGGGCTGCGTACCGAGCAGGTTCATCCCGGTGAGCGGCGCCACGTCGGAGCCGATGAAGTCTGCATCCGTGACCGGCGCTCCCTCGGTGCCCCCGGCGAGCGGTGCGCTGACCACCGGCGCCGGCAGCGCCCGGGTGAGATCTGCCACCGCCGGAAAGAGGTCGATGACCGATACGATCTTCGCCTCGTTCGCCTCGCCACGGAGTCGCGTGCCGAAGTAGTCGCGCTCGTTCGTGGGCTCCATCGAGAGCCCCTCGAACGGCCCATCCCTGAGCTTGCCCTTCTCGAACACCCGCAGGACGAACTCCTGCGACACCGCGATCGTGGTGGTCGCAGCCAGCGTCGCCGCGCCCGAGATGAGGATCGGCGCGAACCGCACGATGCTGCCGTCGATGCCCGTGACGACCGCGCTGCCGAAGTTGTTGCCGTCGTCGAAGTAGAGGCGCGCCCCGATGGACAGATTGACCGCCGTCCGGAGCGTCGCCTTGTCCTCGCCGTCCGTGAGCGGCGCCGCCAGGACCGTGTTCAGGCGGTGGTCCGAGGCGCTCTGGACGAGGCTGCCGATCGGGAAGACGAAGGCGCCGAGTCCCTGGAGCGGCCGAACCACCAGTTCCCGCGTCGCCACCAGGATGTTGTAGACGAATGCCTGGATCGTCGTGGCGGACGCCGGATCGGTGATCGTGATGAGGTCGCCCCGCTTGATGTTGCGGAGCGAGAAGACCGGGATCAGGACCGAGCCGGTGGTGACCGATGCCGCCGAGAGCGTCGTGCGCCAGACTTCGGTCGTGAGGGTGATGTTATTCCCCCACGCCCCAGGAGAGATGGCGTCGACGTCGAGGGCCGGGCTGCCCTCGTGGTTGACGAGCGTGCCCGATGCCACCAGCGCGCCAAGGCCGACCACGCGCACGACGAAGCAGCGCGTCCCGCCCTGGTCGAAGAACGCGCGCACCGACGGCTCGAGGTAGGAACCGTTGAAGAACTTACCGAGCCGCTCGGAGAACTGGGTGAGGTTGGTGATGAGATCGGCGCGGTCGGTGGAGCCCTTCTCCGCCACGCCGACGAAGCCGCCCGTGTTGACGCCGACACCGATGACGCGGGGGATACCCCGCTCCTCGATGACGAAAACGTCAGGATGGAGAGTCTCGATCCCAGCGAGTGCCATGTGAGCCTCCTGCGCGCTGGGCTAGCGGCCCAGCTCCTGCTCGCGCTTCTTGCGGCGCTCACCTGCCGCCGTGACATCCACCAGCAACCTGGCGTCCAGGAGCTTCTGCACTTCCCGGCTCTTGAACTGCTCCTCCGTCACCTCCCGCTGTTCGCGGGGCGAAAGGAGCAGGCTCTCGCGCTTCCCCCCGGCCATCGTGTCGAGGTTCATCGCCCGCATGCCCTGGCTGACGTTCATAAGCGTGCGACTCGAACCCATGCTGACCTCCTGGGGGCGCCCTAGCCGGGCGCGGCCTCCACGTCCATCTGCTCACGATACACATTTCGCAGGTGTGGGGGAAGATTCAAGTTGCAGGTGAACTCCGCCCCCACCTGCATGACGACCTTCTCGACCAGCGGCACCTCGGTGGCGGCCTTGAGCCAGACCTTGCCCAGGATCTTCAGGGTGACGTTGCCGACGAAGAGCCCCTTGGCGACCTGGTCCTCCGCCACCTGGGCCGTCTGCGACATCACGCAGTAGTGATCCCCGATCGCCACCGAGGTGAAGACGTCTCCCTTGTCGAGGATGCGCGAAAGGGCGTCCTTCATCAGCAGCGCCTCGTGCTTGAGCGAGGATTGCACTCGGACCGAGCAGAACAGCAGGTAGGGCACCCGCGGGGGCCGGATCCGGGCCACCCGGCGCGCGATCGACTTCTCGACCGCCTGCTGCTCCGTGCGGATCAGCCCATACTGCTCGAGCCTGTCGAACGTGATGACGACCGAGGGAATCTTCGAGAGCTGGAAGAACTCTTCGGCCCCGATGAAGACTTCGGGGATCCCGACGAAGTTGATCTCGACCTTCCCCGTCTGGGCGCCCAGGAAGGTGATCGTCCGATTCCCCACCCCGCCGAGGCTGCCGAAGAGGTTCTGGTTCCGATTCGGATCGGTGGTGAGGTTGTAGACCGTGATCGGCTCCGCCACCGTCACGTCGTAGCCCAACTCGCTCGGCTGCACCGACGGATCGCTGCTGCTGGTCGGGATGGTGACGCTGGTCCCGCCCGTGAGTTCGGCGATGAAGACCTTCGGGAGCCGGATGGCTCCATCCACGTACCGCTTGAGCGAGCGCGTCACGTCCTCGTAGAGGTTGAGCCGGCTCTCGTAGCAGATGCCCGTAGTCCGCAGGAGAGGCCGCTGCCGGCCGCTCGCCCCCGGCGTGAGCCGCACCCGGATCCGGATCTGCCGAGGCAGCGTCAGCGTGGGGAAGGCGGGGATGTGCTTATCCACGGTGTCCAGGTCGTTGTAGACGCCATCGAGAACGCCCACCGCCGGCACCCAGGCGCTCGAACCATCATCCCAGAGCAGCCACGTCGTGCCCCCGTCGTTGGAGAGCTGGTAGCCGATCCTGGCCCGATCCAGCGGATCCTGCCCCTCGATGAAGGGCTCGATGGCCTCAAGCACGTCGAAGCTGAACAACTCGGCCAAGCCCTCGAGCGACCAGTTCGGCAGCTCCACGACCGTCTCCCGGTACTTCCCCGCGGAGGAGAAGGACGTCTCCGCCTGGTTCAATCTCCGGAGCGTCAGGCCGAACTGAGGATGCACGAAGGCGCGCTCGACGGTGGCCGGCAGCATCGGCGCCTCGAAGATGAGATTGCGGCCGGTGGTGAAGGGATCGGTGCGGGCAGGCACTACTTCAACTCCCGCGCCAGGATGTCCCCCAGCGCCGGCAGCACCTTCGCTGCGTACTTCTCCGTCTCCTCTGCCGCCGGGCCGAACCACGGCCGCGGCGGGACGACGATGAAGCGCGTGTCGGTACGAAGCGGGAAGCCCTTGAACGCGAAGAACGCCCGCATCTCCGGCGACACCGGGATGGTCGCTCCATGCTCATGGACGGCCCCGATGACCGCCAAGTCCTCGCCTCCGGGGCCCGTCGCGCCCTCCGGCAGCCCGGCGAACCACGCCTTCCCTTCGTTCCAGGCTTTCATGGCCCGAATGAACGTGCCGGTGTCGACGAGTGGCCGGTCATTGCCCTTGATCGCCTTGGTGATCGCGCTCAACTCAGACCATCCCGACCGCCGCCGCTGGATGCCCGCGAGCAGGAAGTCCAGTCCCTGCTCGGCTACGTGCTTGAGCGTCTCCTGGGTCTTCGGCCCGTTGAGCAGCGCTTCCGGCTTCTCCAGCGCCTTGATGAGGTGCCGCAGTTGCTTCTTCGCCGCCGGCTTGAAGTCGATCTTCAGGAAGCGGGCCATCGCTAGATGCTGCCCAACTGCTTCGCCTGCTTCTCGCAATCACAATGCAGCAGGATCGGCACAGCGAAGTGCTTCTGCCGGTTCCCGCCGAAGGCCGACGCCTTCACCGCCTTGATGACGTTCCAGTCCGCCGGGATGCCGTTGACGGAGACGATCCGATCCCCCTTCTTGATGAGGAAGCCCGGCGCGATCTTGGCGAGTTCCCAGAACCGGAAGACGAAGTGGACGGTGCTCGGCAACGCGTCCCCCGTCCGCGTCCGCTCGAGCTGGAACGTGCGCTCGAGGGCGACCACCTGGCCGATCACGATGACCGGCGGGTCATAGATGCGGTTCTGCCGCGCCTCGCGGAAGTCCACGTCGCGCGGCGTCTGGTCGAGGCGCAGCACCCGGACGCCCACCAGCACCCGGTTGATGTAGACCGGCGCGCCCTTGGTGTAGGGGCCGAAGAAGCCCACTAGGCGTATCCCACGTACATCGCCGGCGTCGAGTATTGCTGCAGGATGTCGTCGACCTCGGCGTTCCCCGACGTCCACGAACCGCCCGCATGGCTGTGGATCGCCTTCATCGGGGTGAGGCTGTACGAGTAGCCCTCGACCGACTCCGAGTTGAGCCGCGTCCCGATCCCGAAGGGCGACTCGGCGGTGTCGATGTCCCCGATCTTCTGCACCCGATCCCGCACCATGAGCAGGCACGCCCGCTGGATGTCGTCGATCACCCGCCCGTACTTCACCACCGGCGCCCCGGCCGGGACGTCGGCGTCCGGCGGCACCAGGCCCGGATCGAAGGCGAGCGTGTGCGGCGCGCCCGAGGTGTCCACGGCCTCGACGATGGCGTGGAACGACTTCGGTTCCGGCTCCGCTCCGATCAGGATCGTGTCGCCCACCCGGATCTTCGTGGCGTCCACCACCGAGATCGGGCTGGTGATCGATGACGCCGGGAGCGCCAGCGTCGTCCGCCGCGCCACGAAGTCGTCGGCGAGCCAGCCGAAGGCGCCGTCCAGGATGATGAAGTGCGGGTACTCCGGCAGGCGGACGTTCCGCGTGACCATCATCACGTACCGCTGCTTCACCTGGTACGCAACCGAGGGATAGGTGAGCGAGATGAGGCCCGTGCGCTCCGCCCGGAGCGAGAACAACTCGAGGATCGGGATCAGGTTCGGCATCCGGGCCACGCTGCTCCGGGAGCCATCCACCTTCTCCCGCAGGCGGATCGGCAGGAACCATTGGTCGGTGAGCCGGTTGATCTTGTGGCTCATGTCCCGGATGAGCCCCCGCAGCCGGTCGTCGTCCACCCCGAACAGCGGGTCGGCGACCTCGTCCTTGATCCCTGCCGCCCGCGCCTGGGGCACGGTGACGTAGGCGAAGACCGTCTGCAGCGCCCCTGCGTAACTCGAACCGAAGCCCTCGGGCATGCTACATCCTCCCGCCCGGGAAGAGCCGCGTCCGCGAGGTGTGGTAGAAGAGCCACGGGTCCGAGAGATCCTCCGTGGCCCGCCGCCATTCGGAGGTGGTCACGCCGACCTGGTCGGACCGGAACTTCTTCGGGTCGATCATCGACTGGCGCTGCGTCAGGTCGACCGGCGGGAACGGCCCGATGGGGTTCCCGTCGGCATCCGATTCCCGGAAGAGGTACACGCCGCTCTCCGGCGTGCCCATGAGCAGGAAGATCTGCGCGTCCCGCTCGTCGTTGACCCGCGTGACGTGCGGCCCGCCTGGCACTTCGGCCCCGGCGAACGTGTAGGCCAGCCCCGAGGACGGGCCTCGGTACTGCCGCACTCCGCCGAAGCGGAAAGTGAAGAACCGCGCCACGGCTCCATCTTGGCAGAATCCCTCGAGCCGGGCAAGGACAACGACTGCAGACCGTCTGCAGTCGAAAAAGAAAGAGCCCCGTCGACCATCGACGGGGCTCTTGTGAAGGAGAAGGGCTGGGGATCGCGCTAGACGATGAGCGTCCGGCGCCGGAGGTTCTTGCACTTGACCACCGCGTCCACGTTCTCGACCTGGGCGTCGATCTGGTTGTAGACGATGGTCTCGATCTGGTCGGTGTTCTTGTTGAACTCCGTGAAGATGCGGGTGCCGTCGAGGATGCCCGCGATGAAGTTCTTCGGGTTCGCCAGCCAGATGAACGAGCCCTCGAACACCGTGTTCGACGTGCCCGACGCCGCGCCCGTCTTGGTGACGTCCGCCGCCGGGAACGGATCGAACACGCCCGCGGGGCCCAGGAGCCCGAGGGTCGTGTAGGCCTGGGAGGCCGCCGCGACCGGCATGAGGGTGATGCTCGACGCCGCGCCCGTGCTCGGGCTCTCGAAGAGCAGCCGTCCCTCACGGTCGTCCCGCGCCACGTCCACCGTGAGCGTGGGGATGGCCGCCTTGAGCGCGGCGTTGATCTGCCGCGCCACCTCGACGGCGTTGAGCGTGCCGTGCGTGAGCACGATGGTCACGCCCGCCGCCGGGAGGGCATCCACCTTCAGCTTGATGGTGTCGTTCGCGCTGGTGATCACGAACGGCGCGAACTCGGCCCCGAGGAACTCGGCCCGGGTCGCCGCCGTGATCGTGATCGGCGCGTCGTCCGGGATCAGCGGCACGCGGATCATCGGCGTGCCGAGCGGCGCCATCTCGGCGCCCTGGAGCGCCGCGTCGCCGAGGATCGTGCCACGGTCGCTGACCACGTCCGCCCAGTCCGTCGCGATGGCATCCCCGACCAGCCACCGCAGGCCCGGGTCGTTCTTGTACTGCTTGGGGATCTGCCGCTTCATCTGGCTGAAGATCCCCTTCTGGATGCTCGCACCCTTCACGTCGACGATGTGCGCGCTGTCGGTCTGGCGGTCCCAGCCGTTGAACCGGCGGAGCAGCCGGTCCCGCGCCGTGGCGCCGACCGTCGCCGTGTCGCCGTTGATGTGCAGATCCTCGAGGTCGGTGGCGATGCGCTCGACCATCGTGTTCATGATGGTCTGCTCGAAGTCGTTCTGCTCGATGTTGCCCTGCAGCGCCTCGGTCGTGATGTTCCAGGCGCTGCGCACCTTCTGCGCCCGGAGCACGATGCGCTGGAACTTCGCCCGGCTCAGGTTGCCGGTGTCGGTCGCCTCGTCCACGCTCTCGGTGACGGGCTCCCCGATCCACAACTTGTCGATGTCCATCAGCGGCCGGGGCATCCGGATGAACCGGCTGATGGGCAGCATCACGCTGAACTTCTTGACCAGCGTGACGAACTGGGTCTGCTGCAGCGGGTTGAGCAACCCGCCCGAGAGCAGGTCCGAGGTGGCGATCGTCTTCTCGATCAGCTCCTCGTTGATGTCCTGCCGGTGCGACCGCGTGGCTACTGCGTCCATGTGCATGCTCCTTCAAGGCCGCCGCGAAGGCGGCGGTTAGTACTTGCCGGTGGCCTCTGCCGCGGGCTTGCTCCACAGGCCGCCCCACACGCTTCCCGCCTGCCGGGGGACTCCAACCGTGGAGTCCGCTTCTCCGCGCGGGCCGCTCTGGCTCACGCCGCCTGCCTTCTCGACCCGGCGCATCCGACCCTCGAAGCGACCCTCGAGGTCGGCGAACCGGCTGGAGAGATCGTTCAGCACGCTCCCGAACCCGCCGATCTGCTTCTCGATGGCGCCCTCGCGCTCCGCCTGCTGCTGGAGCACCTTCTCGACCGCCGCGACGACCACCTGCTCGGTGAACGCCTGCTGCTTCTCGATGATGCCCGCGTCCCGCTCCCCGAGCGCCTTCTCGAGCATCTCGGCGGTGATGACGGGGACGCCACCAACGGCGAGCGTCTTGCCGAACTTGTCGTTCTCGCCCTGCTTGGGCAGCCGGTCCGCGTCGGCGACGGCCGCCTTCGTGGTCGCGAGGGCTTCCTTGGCCGTGCCCGCCGTCACCGGGATCTCGCCGCCAACCTGGATGTTGCGGCGCGCGTCGGTGACGCCCGATCCGCCGACGTCCGTGGAGTCGCCCGCCGGCGCCTTGTCGGGCGCGTAGCCGGCCCCCTTGGCTGCGGAGAGGTCGCGCGGCGCGAACACCTCGTCCGTTACGCCGGCGCCGCCCGTTTCGCCCTTGCCGGCCTGTGCGCCCGTGAGCGTCTTGCCGACCACGTCGTGCAGCGTCTTGAGCGCGCTGCGCAGCGCCTCCTCGACGTCCTTCGACAGCGTCGACTGGCTCTTCGCCAGGAGCACCGCGACGTCGTTGGCGAGATCCTGGAGGCTCTCGCCGCCGCTCTTCGCGGCGGTCTGCCCGTGCTTCTTCGCCTCCGGTTCGAACTTCTTCTGCTCGGGCATCGCCTTGGGCTCCTTCGGCGCGGCCGACGCCTTCTCGATGGCCGGAGCACCCGCGCTCGGAACCGCTGTCACGACCGTCTGCTTCTCCATCGGCGTCTCCTTCTCTGCCGGGGTCTCCTCGGCGGTGGGCGTCTCCTCGGCGGTGGGCGTTGCCGGACTCATACGACGCGCCATCTTGCCGATGTTCGCCAGGAAGGTGGCTCCCACGCGGACGTCATCGAGCTGGGTGTCCATGTTAGGTCGGGGCGCATTCTCCACGGCGGCCTGTGCCTTGGCAAGGGCCTCTTGGCCCCAATTCCATCCGGCCTTCGTCGCCTCGTCAAGGGACTTCGCGATGGCCTCGACGAACGAGGTCCGGGGATTGGCGGCCTGCTTCTCCCGAGTGGAGGCGATGTGGTCGAGTTCCAGGTCGTTGATCGTGCGGCTGAGCCCGCCTTGCGTCATCTCGATGGTGATCGCGTCCCGGTTCTTGAGGTTCAGCTTCCCGCCGATGGAGAGTTGCTTGCTGCAATTCCCGCTCGACACCTCGCGGAACAGGTCGCGCGCCTGCGGGTACTCGCCGTTCAACTCGATCTCGGCCACGAACTGCCGCAGCGGACGCCCATTGGCATCCGTGGTCTGGATGACCCGCCCGTCGACCGTCTTCCCGAAGCCGAAGACCGAGCGGTGCGTCTCGAGGAACGGCACCCCCGCCTTCGCCATCGCGGCCATCTTGTCGAGCGCAACCTGGCTCATCCGGTCCCGCTGCAGGTCCAGTTGGTCGTCGCTGGCGACGGCGCGGACGAACATCTTGCCGGTCTGCGGATCCTGCCACGCCTTGTCGACCACGGCCCCGAACTCGAAGCGGAGGTTGGTGGGATCGAAGACCATCGGCGCCTCGACCGCGCCAGACTTCACGACGGGCACGATGATCGCGAGGTCACTTTGAGCCATCGGTGCCCTCCTCGTCCTTCGGAATCACCACGTCGGCGCCCTTCTGCGCGAGCCGCTGCGCGTGTGCCATCATCTCCGTGGCGATTCGGAAGCCCTCCGCTGGCGGCAACTTCACCGGCGCAACCCCCAGGCGACCCTGTTCCGGCTTGAGCGCCTGCGCGCCCGCCGTCGGCTTCTTCGGGTCGGCAGGAACATACCCGTCCATCTCTCCGCTATCAAGCCCCTCCACCGAGATTCCTTCGGCAAACGGCTTGGAGGCCAGCGCCGCCATCCCCGGCACACCCGGCATCCCCGGCGTGCCCTTCGGCTTCGGCGGCGTCCCGCCCTCTCCGCCCCCGCCTTCGGCCGGCTGCTCCGGCGCGGGCGGCTTCTCCTCGTCGCGCGTGGCCACGAGCAGCGCGATGCGCCCGCTCATCTCGGCCATCGCAATCGGGAGCGGCTTGTCGGCGAAGTAGTAGTCCTGCGGGAAGCGCGGCAGCTTGATCCGCTCGCGCAACTCGTTCGGCGTCATGGCGCCGAGCGAAGCGTAGACCTGGTCCATCCGGGCCGTGTCGAGCGGATCGGTGAGCGTCAGGCGCGCGAAGCGGAAGCGGACGCGGATCTGCTTGCGGGCGAGCGCATCCCGCCCCTCCTCATCGAGATCCTGCCGCTTGCCGATCTCGGTCTGCTGGCAGATGTGCCAGCAGAGCAAGTCGGACACGATGGTCTGGTTGATGAGGTACTCCCGCGACAGCCGATCCGGTTCGAACTCCTGCTCGTTGGTGATCTCGCGTGACACGGCCGCCGACGCCTTGTTGACGTTCTCCGTCGAGAAGAACACCGGGGCCAGGCCGAAGATCTCCCGCACCTCCTCGTCGTTGGCCTTGCGATAGGTCTGGAACGAGGCGTCCTCGGTCACGCCGACGGTGAGTGGCTTCAACTCGACCATCACCTTGTTCTGCTGCTGGAACCCGACCTTGTGCGGCTCGACCTGGATGACCATGACCCGGTGCGCCTGCTCCACGCCCCGGCCCTTGCCCCGGATGAAGTCCTCGATCTGCTGCATCGACTCGTTGGTGACTCGCCCGCCCGAGACGAGCAGCGCCATGCGCGGCACCGCGTCGTTCTCGAAGAAGGAGACGTTGCGGATCGCCGCCTGGCGATTCCCCGCGATGGCCGACGCCGCCGGCACGTAGCGCGGCGCCCCGTAGTAGGTGCTGGTCGGGTCGTAGTTGCGGAAGTGCAGGATCTCGGTCGCCCGCTGGCCCGGCATGAGCATCTGCTCGCCCCCGTGCCAGACGCCGGTGAAGGAGTTCATGACCCGCAGATCCCCGAACTCCTTGAAGTACCGCTTCTGCGCGGCCCGGATCTGGATGAAGCCGTACACCCGTCGGGCCGTCGAACCATCGCCACGCCGGAAGCGCGGATCGGAGAGTCCGGACTTCATCAGCCGTCGCCGGATGGTCGTCGCCGGGCAATGGTGCAACTCGACGATCTTCCCGCTGTTGTCCCGGACGACCTCCAGGTAGCCGTTGCCGGTGGTCTCCTCGTCGACCTTGATCAGGTAGAAGACCTCGGTGAGCGGCAGCCGGATATTGGGGCGCTCGAACAGATCGCGCAGCAACTCCGTCTGCCACTCGATCGCGGCCTTCTCCTCCTCGAGGCTCAGGCGCTTCGTGGTCGACCGCAGCGCCCCCTCCGGCGGCTGCTGCGGCAACTGCGGCGCCTGGGGCATCCCTGGCACCGTGGGTTGCGCGCGGCCATTCGTGCCGGTCCCCACCCAGCCATCCCACTTCTGGACGCCATCCGGACTCTGCGATCCTGCCGCCTCAGCTTCTTCGTTGGACGCCTGCGCCTCGCCCGACGGCGCCGGCGCCGAGGCCGGCACGCTCCTCGCCTGCGTCGAGATCGGGTGGATGGGCTCGATGCTCCACCCGAGCCCCATCGTGTTCCGCGCGAACGTCCGGATGCACCGCGAGAGGCGGGTATTCTGCGTCGGCGCCTGCGCCCAGATGAGCGGGTTGTACCGCGGCGCCACGAACTCGCCCGCCGCCAGTTGCTCGAACGACTCGTCGAGTTGCTGCGAGTGATGCCGGACATCCGGCGCCACCTGTTCCGCCCGCGCCTTCTCGACGTCCGGCTGCTGCCCGCCGCCCAGCGTGAGCACGCGCAGGAGGCCCCCCAGGCGGCCCGGCTCGACCTCTTTTGAGATGAGCGCCTCAGCCACTTCAGGCGCCGCCGTCGGCCAAGCCTTATCCATCCGCAAGAACCCTATCGCGCACCCGGCCTCCTATCAAGCCTCACGCACACATATTTGCCAACCGCACCGTCGCTAATCCACCGTGGCCTTCACCGTCTTCACCGACACCAACGGATCAGCCGCGTCGAACTGCGCCAGGTCGAGATCGACCGCCTGCACGTCCGGGATCGTCGCCGCCGCGATCGCCTCGTCGATCTTCGCGTAGAAGTGCCCAAGCACCGCGTTCACCCAGTCCATCACGCTCTGCACCAGCGCCACCCGGTTCGGCCACCCCTTCGATACACCCTCGGTCCAGAGGGACTGGAGCGATGCCTGCTGCCCCGGGTCGTAGTGCTTGGCGACGTAGGCCGTGACCCGCAGTTTGAACTGGAGCGACCGCAGCTTCTTCGCCGACACCAAATCGGGCGTCGTCGGATCGGTCACCGCGTACCCCTTCGCCGCCAGGTCGGCCTCAACCTTCGCTTGGATCGTCGCGTCGGCCGTCCCGCTCGGGAACATGTACGACTCGTGGACCAGTGCGCCGTCCACCAGGACGCCGTCCACCGCGATCAGCGTCTCCGATGTCCCGTCGAAGGGGTTCGCCTGCGTCTTCGTCGTCTTCGTGAACGTGACGGCCATGCTTACCTCTCAGACGCCTGCCACTCAACGCTCAACGACACCGCCGCCTGAAACCCGATGGTGAACCCGATGTAGTCGCCATTCCCGTCCCGCTGGTCCGACACGCGGTACGGGATGTACGACGTCGGGTCAAGCAGCGTCAGCGACACCCGCGGCTTCCGCTTGAACTTCACCGGATCGCCGTCCTTGTTCGTGAACAGCACGGTGGCCGTCTGCGTCCCGTTGAACCGGACGAGCCCGGCCACCACGTTCACGTCGATCGCGAGATGCCTTGGCACGTTTCCTCCCCTCTACATCTTCTTCGTCGTCAGCACGCCCGATGTGTCCACCGTGACCTTCCAGGACACGCCGTTGGCGTCCGGCAAGAAGAGACTCCTCGGCATCGGCGTCGGGTCGTGGACGGCCACCACCGCCGCCGCGGCGGTCTTCTCGGCGCTGCTCGGCGCCGTGCTCCAAACGATCCGCGTGCCCGCAAACCCCGACGGATTCAGTTGCACCGACTCGATGGCGGTGGTGATCCCAGGATCGGCCACCAGTTCTTCGTGGAGCTTGCCGACTCGGCTCGTCGTGCCGGGGAAATCTTGGCTGAATGTTGATGCCATCGGTTACGCCACCCTCACGAGCGCCAACTGGCGCTCGTGCATCGTCGCCGTGCCCGCCGATGTCCGCCACCGCCCGTCGATCGCTTGCGCCCCGTTCACCGTCACCAAGGCCATCGTCATGAACGAGGTCGCCTCGTTCGTGCCCGGCGCGTCCGTGGTTCGCTGCGATGCCGCGACCTGCGTGCCCCCCGAGTAGATTGAAGTGTGCATGATCGCGGCCCCGTTCGAGGACTGCATCGAAGAGCCGAACCACACCAAGTACGTCCCCGCCGCCGGGGTGGCCGACATGCCCGTCGCCACCACGTCGGTCGCCGAGGTCGTCGTGATGTCGCCCGTCGCCTCGGTGATCGAGGCGTTCAGCAGACTCGCAAGTACCGACAACGGCAGATTGTGGACGTGGTCGGCCCGCGCGAGCGAGGTCGCCACGCCCTCCGCATTCGCCGATCCCACGTCCACCGGGACCGCCGTCGTGACATCGTGCTTGTGGTCGGCCCGCGCAACCGTGGTCGCGGCACCAGCCGAAGCCGCGGCCTTCGTGACGTTCGCTGGCGCCGCCGGGGCCGGAAGCGCGTGGGCGTGATCGCTTCGTGCCAGGGAAGTTGCCGCGCCCTCGGCAGCGGCATCGCCAACGGCAATCGTGCCCGAAGCCGCGGTCGAGACATCGTGCTTGTGGTCCGCTCGCGCCGAAGTCAGCGCCGCACCCGACGCCGCCGCGGCCTTGGTAACGTTCGCGGGGGCCACCTCCGCCAAGTGCGTCGCTACCTCCATGATCCGGGTGACGTTCGTCGTGGAGCCATCGTCCAGCTTCAGGAAGGTCTGGATCGTCCCCTCTCGAACGATGATCGACCCCGCCAGCGCGTCGGTCGCCACGGACGCCGGGTCGTGGTCAACGACCACCACCAGCTTGCCGTTGCCGAGGTCGTTTGTGCCCTTGACCGCCATTAGGCCACCTGCACCGTGCGGTGCTGGGACTTCCAGTTGATCGTCGTCGCCGCGAGCCCGGTCACCCGGACACGGCCGTTGTTCCCGCCGTCCACGTCAATGTTCACGTCCAGCGCGCCGTTTGACTCGCGCGAGAAGTCGCTCTGGACGGCCCCCTGCACGGTCGCCGCCCCCGCCCCGGTTCGGTAGATCAGCGCCCGAGCGACGTACCCGGCCCGGACGCCCCCGGCCTCCTTCGCGACGATGTACGCCTCGACGAGGACAGCCGTGTCCGCCGGGATCGCGATAGTCGCGATCGTGGCCTCGGTGGCGTTGACCGTCGTGAGAGTGTTCTCGGTCACCAGGCCATCAAGCGTCGTCTTGTCGGCCGCGGACATGAACCCTGCCGTCGACGGGGTCGCGACGGCATGCAGCGTCCCGCCCCCACGACTCCCGTGCGCGTGCAAGTGGTCCGAGCGGGACAACGAGGTCGCCGAACCCTCCCCGTTTGTCGAGTCCGTGATCTCGATGGCCGCCGCGGTGCTTACGTCGTGCTTGTGGTCCGCGCGGGCGACCGTGGTTGCCGCTCCAGCGGAGGCCGCAGCCTTCGTCACGTCCGCCGGTGCAGCCGGCGCCGGGAGCGCGTGCTTGTGGTCGCTCCGCGCCAAGGTGGCCGCCGCGCCTTCTGCCGCCGCGTCCCCAACCGCGATCGTGCCTGCCGCCGCGGTCGAAACGTCGTGCTTGTGGTCCGCCCGGGAGAACGAAGTCGACGCGCCCTCCGCGTTCGCCGCCTTGGTCACGTCCACCGGCACGTCGGCCGCAATGGCGTGCTTGTGATCCGCCCGAGAGAACGCGGTAGACACGCCCTCAAGCGCCGTGTCGTCCGGAAGAATCGCGCCCGGCACATCCGCCGCGATGGCATGCTTGTGATCGGAGCGGGCCAGCGTCGCCGCCGATCCCGCCGCCGCCGCATCGTCGGGCAGGATCGTCCCGGCCGCGGCCGTCGGGATCGAGTGCTTGTGGTCCGCCCGCGGCACCATGTCCGACACGCCGGGGGCCTCCGCCCCCGCGTCGGCGTCCGCCAGTTCGGCCACGCCCCCGTAGTCGAGGTCGAGGTGCGCCTGGTTCGCGCCTCCCGCCGAGGCGATGATACCCTTCCTGGCGTTGAGGAACGTCGTCGCTCCCTGGACGCTTGCGCCATCCTCCTGAGTAGCGAAACTGGCGGCGACAATCGCCCCGGGCACGTCGATATTGGTTCGGTCGTTGCCGGGATCGTCCGTTGCCACGACGCCGACCCCAGTGAAGTTGATCCGCTTCCGCAGCGGCAGGGACACGCCCTCATCCTGCGGCTCGATCTTCTGCGCGTCGGCGAGCAAGCCGGACAGCCCCTCCACGTTGATCTCGTCAGCGCCGCCATCCTCGTGGGATCCGGCGTGGGACAGCGGCACCGACGACGGATTCACCTTGAACCAGCGGCCTGGTCCTCCGTCATCCGGCGCGAGGATCAGGTCGCCGTCGTCTGCCCCAACGCCCTGCGCGTCGAAGCGGTAAGTGGCGCCCACGTCCTCGACGAGCCTCCCCTGCTTGTCGGCCCGCGCCGAGGCGGGGACGGCCCGGAGATCCGCGATCGTCTGGAGCGCCGGGCCGTAGGAGAGCGTCGTCTCGGTGGCTGCCGCCGCCTCAAGCCCCGCCACGGTGACGAAGGCATTCTGGACAGCCATGCGCTACCCGACCTGGTCCCGGCGCTCCTCCCAGACGAGGCTGAGCGAGTGCTTCTCAACACCCGCCGGAGCGGCTCCCGCGGACACCACCCGGATGCCCTCGTCGTTGCCCATCGCGATGGCAAGGTCGAAGAAGGCGTCCGCCTGCGCCGGATTCAGGGTGACCGTCGCGATGACCGACTCGACGTCGCTGAACCGCTTCGTGATCGAGAGCGTCATCGCCCCCGCGAAGTCCCGGTGATAGGTGAAGTTGCGGAACCGCCAGGGGACGTAGGGATGCCGGACCTCGAGGTCGATCTCCGGTGCTGGCGACGCGCCGGTGCGGCATTGGAAGGCCGGATTCGCGTGCCTGACCAGTTCCGTCGCCATGCGTTCTGCCCTCCACGCCAGCGGGACGGCGGGCGGCCCGGCACGTCGCCTGGCCGTCCGGCCGCTCCGTTGTCGTCCGTCGCGCTAGACGCTCGCCCGAGAGTCGAGCAGCTCGAGCTTCGGCGTGAGCGCCGCCGCCGCCGTCTGGAACGCCGCGAAGTTGGCCGCCGCCGCGATGGCAGCGAACAACTCCTGGCGCTCCTCGATGAGCGCCACGACGATGTCGCGCACGTCCCAGATGTCCGAGCCGCCTCGGCTGAACTCGGGCCGGATCTTGATGGTCTGCCCGTCGCCGATCTGCTTGGGATCTCCGCCACCTGCAGGCATGGGTGCCTCCTTATGCCATCTCGGACCAGAAGTAGGTGCCCTGCACGTCCGCCAAGGCGCGCAGGAACGCTACTCCATCCCGAGGCCGCAGCATCATACCACTACCGGCTCCGGCAATACCATCCTCCAGAATCGCGCGGACGATCTGCGTCTCGGCGCCCGTCCGCACCACCACCCGCTCGCCGTCGAGCGCGAAACTCGCGAACGCCCGGGGCTTCCCCTCGGCGTCGAGCCCCATGAGCCGGATCCCGGGGTGGTCGGGGAAGCCCCCGGCCCCCCATTGGGTGCGGCGGTGCTCCAACTCGGCGACCACCTCGGGCCAGTTCCCGCGGAACTGGATCGCCCGGTCGTCGACCGTCGCGTGGAAGTGAATCTTGCGGACCTTCTGATGCGCGTCGCTCTCGGGGTTCTCGTTGATGTAGTCGAAGGGCACGCCGTGGCGCTGCAGCACCTGCCGCACCCGCTTGAGGTCGTGGTTGCCCGTCCAGATGATCACCCGCCAGCCGTTCTGCTGGAGATGCGCAAGCGCCGCCTTGGCGCCGGGCAGGACTTCCTCGTCCTCATCGATGAGGGTGAGGTCGTAGTCCACCGCCACGGTCGGCGGTTCGTCCCGCTGGACGGTTACCAGAGAGTGCCGAGTCGTCTCCACGCCTGGGTCCGTTGCAACTCGAGCAGCCTCTGCGTCACGCCCCCCGCCTCGTCGTGCTGGAAGTCGGCAGTCGCGAGCACCCGCCGGATCGTGTCGGGCGCGACCGCCTGGATCTCGGCCCGCACCTGCGGGTGGATCATCTGCCCCTTGAGGTGCTTTCCGACGCTCGAGCGCATCCAGCGGCGGTCGTCCCCCTGGGGGAAGGTGTAGCCGTTGTCGATCGCGTAGACACGCCGCCCCTCGTCCATGATGAAGTTGTTCGCGTGCCGGTCGATCTGGCCGGTGATGAAGTCGAACGCGGCGAGCCGGTGCAGCCACAGGTTCCCCGTGTCCGTCCGGTAGTCGTAGCCGCGGTTGAGCCACTCCCAGGCCGTCGGTGCGTTCACCCACGCCTGCACGCTCCCCGTCCCGACGCCCTCGATCTCCCGCAGGATGGTCGGCGGCACCAGCCCGAAGCCGCAGGCGCGGTCGATCTGGTAGGCCAGCACCTCGCGCTCGGCGCCCGTCACCCGGGGATCCATGCTCTCGCGGAAGCGCCGGTTCTCGCGGTGCAGCACCGTGGTCTTCAGGACCGCCTGGCGTGTCGTGACCAGCCCCGCGTCGATCCCTGAGCGGAAGACGAGGCGGTAGGGGCGGTGGAGGCCCTGCGGCTTCCATTCCCCCTTGGCGATGTGCCCGATCGGCGAGATCTCGATCTCTTCGGCATCCCGGAGCGCGAGGCAGAGGATCTCGTCTGATGGCGCGGGGCGCTGCCCCGACGGAATCGATCCCTGCAGGTTCTTGAGGAACCCGATCCCCAACGCGGTCCCGGGCTCCGGCTCGCCGGCCAGCGGGCGGAGGAGAAACGCCCGCAGCCGGCTCGCTTCCGGCGTCCGCATGCGCCGCCTAGTCCGGGTCGCCGACGCAGAGGAACTGGATGCGCTGGCCGATGGAGCCGTTCGTCTCCACCTCGAGGTCCAGCACGCCCGACGGTCCCGGCGTGTTCGGCGTGATCGCGGCGAGCAGCATCTTGTACGCCTTCGCCGTGAAGGTCGCCACGCCGTCGAACTTCAGCTTCGCTCCGTCCCCGCCCGCGTTGAGCATGAACCACAGCGGGTTGGCGATGCTGGCGACAAGCGGCGCGAAGTCGATGGACACCGGGCCGCCGGCCCCGAACGTGTCATCGAGCAGCGCCTTGGCGTTCGCGCCAACGCCGGTGACGGTACGCGCGAGGGTCACGCCATCGCTGGTCGTGAGTCCCGCGTTCGCGTTGAAGGTGAAGTTCGCCATCTGCGCTCCTCCTCAGTTACCCCTGTAGGGGCTCGAAAACGTGGGTGTGCCCGTCCGCTTCGTCCGTCAGTCCCATGACGGAAACGGCGTGGGCGTGTCCATTCACGAAGTCCGTCTTGCCTCGCACCACGCGCTGGTCGCGGTTCATGATGACCGTGATCCGGTGCTTGTGCGACGGCGCATGCAAGCCCGCCTCCTGGCTCGAGGTGGCCTGCACCTTCTTCTCGCCCGCCTCGCTCCGCGGCTGCCAATGCCGCGGATCCTCGACGTCACCCACCACCGTCGGCGCCGGGCTGGCGGCCAGCATGACGTTCGTCGCCGGCTGCACGATCGGCTCGCCGGAGTTCTGGAACGCCTTCACGACGAACTTCTCGCAGGAGCCGGTGGCCGTCATCGCCAACTTCCACTCCCGGCACACCCCGATCGGCAGTCCGTCGGCGTCCTTCTCGAGCCGCGCGTCGAAGCTGCTGCAGTTGCCGCACGCCTTGGCGATCCCCGCCGGCCGCCCATTCGCCACCGGCCGCTTGAGATACGCCACGTCGCCCTGGATCGTGACGAGATCCCACCCATCCTCCCCGAGCCCCTTGAGGCGATCGGTAAGAGGAGTGGTCCCCCGGCTCTCGATGGTGGTGTACTCGAGCTTCATCGGTTCCGGTTAGTAGACCGGCGCGGCCGGCGGCGGGTTGCCAGTGCCGTACTGCTTGGACTCGGTCCGCAGCGGCGCCGACGTCGGATCCTTCGGGTGCGCCCAGGCCCCGAACTGCCCGGGGGCGAGCCCGACCTGCCCGCCCATGCGGGCGAGCGACGAGCGGATCGCCGGCCCGTGCGTGGCGAGGCCCGTCTGCGCCGCGACGATCTTCGGCTTCATCTCCACGTTGCCCTGGCGCGCGAAGGAACCCAACTCGTCAGCCTCCGCGGGCGGCACGCCCTGCGAACCCGCGCCCGGGATGCCCTGGCTCGGGACGCTCGGCTGCTTGGCGGGCTCCACGACCTTGTCGATCACCATGTCGCCGCCGCGGGCCCGCGCCACCGCCGGCGAGAGGCTCTTCTCGGGCGTCGAATCCGGCGTCGAGTCCGGCGTCGAGTCCGGCGTCGTGCCGTCCTTCTTCCCGCCGAAGAGCACGGGGCCGCCCGGCGTTCCGGCCGGCGGCGCCGCTCCGGGGAAGGGCTTCCCCTTCGCCTTCTCGACGTTGCCGGCGCGGGCGTGCTCTGCGAGCCCCGCCTTCGTCATCGGCGTCGTGCCCGGCGTCGTGCCCGGCGACGAGCCCTCGGGCGTCGTGCCCGGCGACGAGCCCGGCGTCGTCTCGTCTGGCGTCGTGCCCGGCGTGGTGCCGTGCCGCGCCTTCTCGACGCTGCCCTCGCGAGCCTTCTCCCCCTTGGAGACGTGCCCGCCCTGACCACCCCGCGCGTATCCGGCGAGACCCATGCGCTACCTCCCTCTCTGGTTGGCGTCCATCATACTTCCCCGGTCGGCAAAGCCAAGGGCTCGAGTCGGAGAACCATCGTGGTGTCCCGAGCCGAGATCGGCATCCGCCCGTGGTCCTTGCTCTTCTCCGCTTCGTTCTCCGGCTCGAGTTCCATGCCCCAGAGACGCTCTTCCCGAACCGTCTCGAGGCCGTCGAGCGACATCGGCCCCAGGCCGGGCGGGAATGCTTCCTTCGTCACGACGGCCAGGCCCATGAAGATCTTCTTCACCCGCGCCGGCCCCGGCACGAAGGGCAGATCGAACTTCGCCCCGTGGAGGCCGGTGTCGAACCATTGGAGCGGGATCACCCGGTCCCCGACCCGCAGCGTCGGCGGCCCCGGCTTCTCTGGGCTGTCCTGTGTCGGCCGGTCAAGGACGCCGCCCGTCTCCTTCTGGAACGTGCCCACCAGCAACGCGGCCGGCGGCACCTCGAGGATGCCGCGCTCGAACATCAACCGGCCGGTGTACTGCGTCACCGGCACGGCGCCGTTGGAGAGCGCGCTCTCCAGCATCTCGCGCGCTCGATCCGTCATCGGCAACTTGTCGAAGCCGCTCTGCTGGAGCGCCTTCTCGACCACGGACAGCCCCGCCGCATCCGCGTGCTCCGCGGACTTCTCGACGGCGACGGGGCTAGGCCGAGGGTTTGCGGACCCCCGGCGTCGCTGGATCTCGGTCCAGCACTTCTCGACCATCGCCTCGGCCTGTTCCTGCTCGCTCGGCCGCTGGATCTTCGGGAAGAGTTCCGCCGGCCGGTGGATGCCGTCCAGCGTCGTGCGCAGCGACTTGTGGATCAGGGCGGACCGCTCAGAGAGCGAGCCGCTGGAATAGACATCGCGTCCCTTGTTCATGCGGGCTGCGCCTCCTTTGCCTTGGCGAAGGCCGCGGCACCGTTCGCCTCGAACCACTCGAGCACGGCGTCGACGTCCTTTTCCTCGAATCCCAGATCCGCCATTTCCTCCCCGTCGGCCGCGTCCAGCGCCTTGATCTTGCCGGCCTTCCGCCCGATGAAGGCGCAGAGCGCCTCGGGATCCTTGACCCCACCCTTCTTCCGCATGGCCGCGACGCAGCCCTCGAAGCCCCCGACGAACTCGCCGGACGGCTGCACGCGACCAAGCCCCTTCGGCTTGGCCTTGGCGAGCACCGCCGGGGCAGCGGCCCCTTCCGCCCGCGTCTGCGCGAACATGGCCGAGATCTTCTCCCGGACCGCCGCACAGCTCTCCTCCACCGTCCGGGCGCAGACCGGCTGCTCCTTCAGCGACACCATGATCGTGCCCGGGGTCCAGAGGATGCGGTGCGAGTGGGCGTGCCCGCCGACCGGCGCCTGGTCCGGCGCCGTCCGGGCGTCGAGCGCGCCGTCTGTGCTGAGCGCCGCCTCGATCATGTGCGCGTGGCCGTCGTTGAAGGACGAGAAGCCCTTCACCCGGAAGCCGTTCGCGTCGGGGTACGGCGAGAGGTGGAACTCGTGCCGGTGCCCATCCTGCATCTCCGTGGTCCCGTGGAGCACCGACGGCATGTCGCCGATCCCCCGGACGGGCATGCCCTGGGACGGGTGCAGCGTCCCGCCGCTCATCATCCCGACGGTCGAGATGCCCGGCGAGTGCATGGACGCCTGTCCCCCCTGGGCCGGCATCCCGTCCTTCTCCGCGAGCCCGACCTCGCCAACCACGCCCGGCGCGACCCAGATCGCCCGCACCGTCACCGGCTGCAGGCGCTCGATCGGGACGTAGTGCGCGTGCTGGTCGAACACCTGCGCCTGGCCCGCCACGTCGCGGTCCTCGAGCCAGCGCTCGACCAGCGACAGATCAGGGAAGCGTGTGGCCTGGAAGTAGAGGCCGCCGAGCACCAGATTCGGCGCGGCCCGCTCGATCCGGCACTCGTTCAGGGCGCCGGTGAAGGTCTGCTCCCCCTCCATCTCCCCGGCCCGGATGGTCTTCATGGCGGAGTTGCAGTACGAGCACGTATGCCGCTGCCCGATGTACTGGGGCCGCCACTTGATGATCGTGCCGACGCAGCAGCCCAGCATCTTGCCGATGACCTCGATGCCGAGGCGGCCTTCCCATTGCGACTTCGTGGCGACAGCCATGTGTGCTCCTTCTCCTTGATCCTCTGCCTAGAACGCGCTCGCGTCGATCACGCCGGTGGCATCGAAGCACCCGACCAGGCGCACCGGCACCGGCGCGAGAATCTGTCCGGCCGCCACCAACGTCTCGTTGAACCGGCAGTTCGTGATGATGCCCTTGTTGGCCCCGCCCGCGGACAAGTCGACGTACACCCCCGCGCCATCCGTGAGGAAGTCGCAGTCCTCGACCACGCAGTTGAGGAAGGTCGTGTCGTTCGACCCGGCGGTGTCCGTGTCCCTGATGTCGACGCCGTTGTCGTAGAACCGGCACCCCCGCACCTCGACGTCCGTCGGGCCCACGCCGCCCTCGACGCCCAGCCCCGGGTTCACGAAGCGCAGCCCGACGCTCGTCGCGCCCCGGAAGAGGCAACCGAAGATCTGCCCTTCGGACGCCGTGAACGAGTCGTCGTCCTTGTCCGGACGCAACTCGAGGCCATCGGTCCCGTTCCCGTCGAACACGCAGTCCGCGTAGAGGAAGCCGTTACCCTGCTGCCGCACCGCCACGAACGCGCCCGGCGACGCGAACCGGATGTGCCGGCAGACGAAGCCCTGCGCGTGGACGGCGAGCGGGATGCCCGCGGCCCCCACCACGTCCGGCCGGTCGTAGCCGCCGGGGCAGAACCCGATGAGCGAGATTCCGTCCTTCGTGACGACGACATTCTCGGCGTAGGTGCCTGGCGCGCAGTAGATGGTGTCGCAGCGGCCGGAGACGGCGATGGCGAGCGCCCGGGTGATGGTCTTGACGGCGGTGTCCCAGGACTGCCCCGTGCTCAGGTCGTTTCCTGTGGCGGGATCGACGAAGATCGCCTGCCCCCGGAAGGTGTTGTCCCAGACGCGCTGGAAGCCGGCCGCGATCTGATCGCGCTCCAGCTCGAGTTCGTCGATGAAGTTTCCGACGACTGCCTTGTTGCCCCGAACATAGAAGCCTTGCGCGCCCATCGTCTACTCCTTCGTGGCCTCGGCCTCTGCGCCGATGTCGGCCTCTTCCCGGATCTCCTCGACGCCGATTCGGTCGAGGATCGCGTTGCCCGCATCCCGCGAGAGCAGCCCGATCTGGATGGCGTTGGCGACGATGTAGCCCTTGGCGCGCCGCGCCGTCTCGCCCCCCAACCCTTCCCGCACGGCATCGATGCTCTCGAACGCCTCCGAGATGAAGTCCGGGAGGGCCGTCTTGACCACCGCGTGCTCTTCGCCTGCCGGCACCAGCGCCGGCTCGGCCGGCGTGGGCTTCTCGATCTTGTCCCGCTTCTTCGCCAGGATCGTCGCCATGTCCCGGAGCGCCGCCGCGTTGGCGAGCCAGAACGCCTTCTGCTTCTCGCCCTCGGGCGACTGCGCCGCCCCCATCACCCGCACGCGCTCCATGTAGGTGTTGGCGACGCCCTCGGCCTTGCCGACGGCCTGGTTGAGGCTCTTCCACTCGTCCGGCTCGGTGCCCGTCTGCATCGCCTTCGGCGCGTAGTGGAGGAAGCCTTCCTTGAGGCCGGTCGCCCCCTGCTTCTCCGCCTGCCGGATCCGCACCCGGGACCGGCGCTCGTAGGTCTGCGCGCGGGCTTCCAACTCCTCGGCCGGCAGCGCCGCGTTGACGTTGAAGACCGCGTTCGCCTCTTCGGCGAACCGTCCGAACTCGTCGCGCCAGGGATTGCCGGCCTTCTCGATCATCTCGACGGCGACTCCTGCCCCCGGCTGTGGATGCTTCTCGACCTGGCCGAGCGCACCTACAAACCGGAGTCCGTAGCGGAGGCTATCCCGCGTGTGCATGCGGTCCTCCCGGCGAATCCAACTCGCCGGAGCCTCCAACGGTACGCTGGCGGCTCCGGCGCGTCAAGCAGATTGGCCCGTCCGACTAGACCGGCGCCGGGGCGACGAGATCGGTGACGACGCCGGCGTTGTTGACCTCTTGGGCCCGGTAGCCCGTGGAGGGGCCGCCGGAGTCCTTCACGCCCTGCGCGAGCGCGTCCGCCGTGTTCTGCGAACTGTCGCCGTCGGCGACCGTCGCCTTCATGCCCCCGAGCGGCGAGCGCCACAGGCCGGTGACCGGCTTCGAGCCGACGGCGTCGAACACCTTCTTCGCCGCGCGCTCGAGGACACGGGCATCCGTCCCGAACTGCTGCCCGATGGGCGGGAACGACACGAAGATCTGCTTCGACATGTGAGCCTCCTACGGGCCGGCGGCATGCCGCGCCCGCTGCCCGTCCATCATACCACGATCACCTGTCCATCGCTTGTTTTCTTGCGTTGCGGACGTTCCACCTGGATCAACGAGGACCGAGGAACGTTCGGCAGTTCGGGCGTCGGCCGCGCCACCCCCTCGAAGCCCGGCAGCAACTTGGCGAAGTCCCGGAGCGTGGGCGCCGGGGGTTCCGCCGGCACGTCGAGGTCCGCCGCGAAGTGCTCCTCGAAGGAGTAGTGGAGCATGGCACACATCAGGGCGTCCGGCCCGTGGTCCTCCACCTTGATCGGCTTCCCCGTCCGATCGAGCCGATACCGCTTCAACTGCTCGATGAGGCCGTTGAGATCCTGACGGATGTGAAATCGCCCCGCCGTCGTGAAGAATTTCGTGACGTTGCCGATGCCGTAGTCCTTGAAACGGTTGAAGGGGACGGCGCGCAGGTCGAAGCCCGCCTGCTCGACCTCGAGGTTGTTGAACGGGTGGCTCGCGTCCCCGTAGACGTAGAACTTCTCCTGCCCGTATTCCTCGGCCCACGTCCAGAGCACCTTGATGGCCTCGGGCGTGAGCTTGCCGGTCATGTAGTGCGCGTCGACGACGATGACGCAGCGGTCGAACGGTGGCCGGAGCGGCATGCCTGCATTCTGCGCCGATGGCGGGGGCGCGCCCGTCGGCACGTCGCAGAGCAGCGCCAGCACCAGCGCCGTCTGTCCCTCGAGCCCCCAGTCGATGCCGGCCGACTTCTGGATCACCCGCGTGCCCTCGGGCGGGAACGTCTCCGGCACCAGCGCCCGCTCGATCCACTCGACGTCGTAGACCGGCCGCATCCAGTCCGGGCGCTCGTTCGCGTACTCGGTCTCGAAGATGTTGGTGCCGCGGTTCATCTTCTGCGCGGTGAGCACGGCGTGCCGCGTGAGGAAGCCGTGGCCGCTCCGCGCCCGGCCGTGGCAGCCTTTCACGGATATGCCGATCGGCTTCCCGTCCACGTCGAGTTGCGTCTTCTGCCAGGTGAGCGGGCATTGCTCCCGGCAGAACTTGAGCGCCGTGGGATCATCGGCCGTCGCCGTCTCGAGGCCCACATCGCAGCGTTCCATCGCCTCGAACACGTCCCAGTTGTAGCGCTTGAAGCCGCGCTCGGAGGCGTAGTCCCAGATCTCCTGAAAGAGGCCCACCGGGTGGTGGAACGTCGAGACGAGCACCACCATGTGATCCGGCTCCGACATCGCGTTCTGCATGGCGGCCATGATGAGCCGGTCGACGCCCTCGGCATCCTGGCAGGACTCGTCGGAGACGAACCCCGGGTTGTGCTTGCCGCGCGCCTGCTTCTCCGACGCCGAGATCAGCTGAATCATCGCGCCGGTCTTGAGGCGCGTCATGGTGAGCAGCGGCTCCCCGTCGAGGAAGGCCGCCGAGAGATCCGGGAAGTTGGCCCAGAAGTCCTTCGTGTAGCGGTAGATGATCTTCGCCTGCTCCTGCGCCCCGGCCATGTTGGTGAAGGACATCCGGTGGTAGATGACCGAGAGCCAGAGCAGGAGCGAGGTGCAGAACGATCCGCCCGAGCCGCGGCCCTTCCACACGATCGCAAGCGAATGCCGCCGGAAGAACATGTCGCCGAGGAACTCGACCATCATGGGCGTCAACTTGACCTTCCGCTGCACGCCGTCCTTGAGGACGCTGAGCTTGGTCTCGATGAACGTCTTCATCTCGTGGTTCTCGCGGGCGATCCGCCGCTCCGGCGTCTCTCCGGGCGGCGGCGCCCGCAGCAGATCCGGCAACCCGTAGGACGTCGGGTTCTCGGCGACCATGCGCCGCTTGATCTCGGTGTCGATGGACTGCAGCGTAGCCAGCGAAGCGCGGACTTCCCGCATCTGCTCGCCGGTCGACCGATTCGCGCTAGTCTTCGTGGCCATTCGCCTGGGCGCCGTTCGTGCCGTGGCTGGTCAGCGGGGGCTGCGTCTCCTCTAGGAGCGTACTCTTCGGGGCGGCGACGAGCCCACCGAAGCCCATCCTCGCAATCTGCTCGAGCACCTGCTCCCGCCGCTTCATCAACTCGACCATCGAGAGCTTCGCCACGTCGATGTCGAGTTGCACCGTCGGCGCCCGCTCGATGATCCCGGCGTCCGTCATGAGCTTGAGCCGCTTCTCAATCGCCTGCATGGCGATGAGCAGGTACTGGCTCTTGGCGTGGTGGTTCCCCGCCTGCGAGAAGTGGTACATCGCCTCCTGCTTGAGTTCCTGCATCTCAGCCGCCGCCACCCCGACCTCGGCGAAGGTGTCGGCGTTGGCCGCCAACTCCCGGAGGTTCTGCCGGATCCACTCCGCATCCGTAGCGACGCACTTGCGTCGGACCCCGAGCGTCTTGGCGATGACCGTCTTGTTGATGCCCCGCATCAAGAGACGGAAGACCTCGAGGCGGCGGTTGCGCGTCTCTTCAGCGGACGGCTTGCGGTCGTAGCGCCGGAAAGTGGCCGGCATCGCAGCCCTACCCTACTGGACGTCCGCGTCCGACAGCAAGCACGCTACGCCTCCGCCTTGGGCTTCTTCCGCACTCCCACACCCTTCGCCACCTCGGTCCGGATGAACTTGATCGCGTAGGAGTTGGCCGTGCCGTCCGGGTAGATGAGCCGGAAGGCGATCGCGCGCTGGAGCAGCGGATCGAGCCGGATGACCTCGATCTGGAGCACCGCCGCCAGATCCTCCCGCTTGAAGCGCGTGCCGCCCCAGAGCCACTCCCAGCGCAGGGCCTCCTCCGTCGGAGGCGCTTTCTCGGGCTCGGTGAACTCCACTGGCGTGAGGGACCAGGCCACGACCAGGTTCCGCAGGATCGGATCGGCGAGCAGCGGGTGGATGACCTCCATCCGCGCATCCTCCTGCGTCCGGAAGATCCGGAGGATCTCGCTCGCGCGGGCGTTCACGCTGTCCATCGCAACCGCAGTCCCATGTAGAGGTAGAGTTCGTTCCAGTCCCACCGCACCCCGATGCCCGGCTGATAGGTGAAGCGGATCCGGGCCGCCTCGATGACCTTGAAGCCGCGCTCGATGGCGTAGGCCAGCATTGCGTTCATCGTGAAGGGCGCGATGACGCGCGAGTGCCAGATCTTCCACCCCTCCGGAATCCCGATGCGCTGGCGCACAACCTGGGACATCCGGCCGACGGCGTTGTTCACCGGCACGTTGCAGTAGGTGAGGAAGACCGTGATCTCCTCACCCTTGAAGCTCTCGAGCAGCGCCTCCCAGATCACCCACGGCTCGCCGTAGGTGTCGATGTCGACGACGTCCGCCTCCCACGCCGTCTGCGCGAGCCAGCGCTCGGCCGTGATCTTCACGATGGCGCCCCCGACGCGCTTCTTGTCGAGCCCCAGGTACTGGACCGCGTACTCCTGGCGGAGTTGCGTCCAGATGGCCTGCTTCTCCCCGGCACAGCAGTCGATCACCCGGAAGGATTTGGCCCTCGGCATCGGGTACTTGGTGAGGAAGTAGCGCCGCAGCGCGAGCTTCTCCGGCAGGTACTGGTTGTCCTGCTGCCCGCCGATGCGCAGGGGCGCCGTGGTGACGTGGATCGACTTCCCGGCCGGCGCGCTCATCGAATGATCTGGTCGTACATCACACCCTCGACCTTGCTGATGGCCTCGAGGTGCGGTGCGATCTCCGAGAGACGTCCTGCTGGGATGGCCACGAGCGCCCAGACCATCTGCGGGGGTGGCGCCACCAGCACCTGATCGATGGCGAACTGCCGCTGCGCCCGCTTCTCCTCAGCCTCGAGCTTCGCCTGCAGTTCCTCGACGAGATCGTCCGCGCGCAGCCCCTTCAACACGTCGTCGGCCACGCCATCGAGCACGGCCTGGAGATCCGACGTCCACTCTCCCTGCAGTTTCGGGTTGTTCAGCGTGACGTTGAGTGCCTTCTCCTCGTCGTCGGTGAGTGCGATGAGCGCGACCGGCACCTCCGTCGCTCCCGTCTCCCGGAGCGCCACGAGCCGCTGGTGGCCGCCGACGACGTGCATGTTCCGCTGGTTGACCACGATCTCCTGCACCATCCCGAACCGCTCGATGGACGTCCGCAGGCCCGCCTTGGCCTCGTCGGACATCTTCCGCGGGTTGTAGGGCGAGGGGACGAGACGCTCGAGGGGCAGCGTCGTGCGCTCAACCGCGCGGGGCATGACAGAAGTGTACCCGTTGGGAGCAAAGATGGGAGCCCCTTGTCGACTGCAGACCGTCTGCAGTCGGCTACGGCATCCATCCGACCAGCCGCACGAACTCGTGCCAGCCGCACCCCTTGTAGGGACACACGCAACTCGGCGTCACGGTCCCGTCGGCCGCAATCTGGTGAATCGTGGGCGTCTGCAAGGTGCCCTCGTGCCCGTTCCCGCAGGACAGCAACACCAGGACGCTGTTGCCTGGCTGCAGGGGCCCGTCCCAGGTGAGCGGCGGACACCAGCCCGGATAGCCGCGGTTCGGCGGCGCCCGATGAAGGTCGACCATCGTCAGGTATCCCACCCGATCAACCGGACGACCTCGTGCCAGCCACAACCTTGCGCCGGGCACACGAGGCTGGGCGAGACGGTGCCGTCGGCCGCGATGTTGTGATCCGAGAGGCTGGCGACATGCCCGTTGCCGCACGCCACGTTCGCGCTGCGGTGGCCGTCGGGGAAGCGTGCCCCGCGCCACGACGGGTGCTTCCGCGCCAGCCAGAAGTCGCCCGGGTCGGCCTGCGGGATGTCCATGCGGGCCAGTCTACGACTCGCCCGTCGCGCAGTACCACCTGGTACCTGCTGGTACCGTCGGAGACACGAGGCCTCTCCGCGGGCGTTGATCGTTGGTACCGAGGGCGGGAGTCGCACCCGCCTTAGCCTCCTTATGAGGGAGGTGCCTCATGCTGCTCGGCCACCTCGGCTGGTGGAGTGGGCCGGTTTTGCGCCGACGTGCCCCGGTCTTCAGCCGGGTGCTCTACTGATTGAGCTACCACTCCAAAAAGATCGGAACCGACAAGGGATGCCGAGAGAACGAAGCGCTCTGCCGTTGAGCTACGGCACCGGGTTGCCCCGGCACCGGCGGGAATCGAACCCGCACCTCTCTTTTGTGAAAAGATGTACTCCCGACTGCATCCGGTTCCGACCAGCGATGTCAAAAAAGTAGGGGCCGACAAGGGTTGCCGAGAGAACCCGGGGTTGCCCCCGGAGATTTACTACAGATGTAAATGTACTCCCGACTTCATCCGGCCCCTACCGATGAACGCATCTCTTGAAGGATTCGATAGCGGACGTGCCTGAGTTGCTTCGCCGTCTTGCGTCGATGGCAGTTGGCGCATCGCACGTCACACTTCTCGATCTCCTCGATCAACCTCTCCTTTCTTACCCGTGAGACTAGAAGGCTCACGGTCATGATCTTCTTCTCTGGATCTCGATGATCGAAGTCAAGGACAAGAGGATCCGGCTCTCCGCAGTCCACGCACGGATGCACGAGGAGGTACGCAACAACAAATCTCCGGTTCCTCTCAACAAGCTTCTGCTTCGACTTGTTGCCCTTCCAGACGTAGTACGCTCGGTTGCTTCGGTAGTGGGTCTTCTTGTATTCGAGCCGGCACCTCCGGCACTTCCCGTCCTTCGTCTTGTTCTTTCCGACGCGAGGCCGGCCACACTTCCGACACGGCCTCGTCTTCTGCACGAAGCCAGTCTACGCTACGGGAGAGAATGCCGCAAGGCAAGATTCTCCCCGAGCATCCGGCCCCTACCCGTTCGTTACTCCTCCTTCACCGGCTCCGCCGGCTCCACCGTCTCCTCGTGCTTCTCCTCCGCCTCGCCCGTGTCCGTGGCCGCGAGATCGAGCGCCTCGACCTTCGCCAGCCAATGCTCGGCCGCCAGCGTGCCGCGCGCGAACTCGGCCAGGATCTCGAACACCGCGTCCGAGAACCCGCCGATGTTGAGCGTGTCCGGCTGCTCCGGCGCCTGCACCGTCGTGTACGCCTGCAGGTTGATGCAGACCAGCCGCGCCTTCGGGTTCCGGCTCTTGAAGGTCGCCCACTCGTCGGCCACACCGCTGCTCTGCCCGTAGAGTCCGGTGCCCGCGTAGGCGTGCGTGTCCACCCACGACTCCATGTCGGAGACGATGATGACGAGGTCGCCCTTGCCCTTCTTGCCGTTGATCATCCGGAGCACCGAGGCGCAGTCCGTCCCGCCCCCGCCGTACTTGGCGAGCTTCTGGGCGTTCGTGAGCACCGTGTCCCGCGGGTTGAGCGTCGCCGTGTGCGGCACGGTGTCGAACGGGATGACCTCGGCCTCGTGGTTCTTCCGCAGGATGGCCGACGCGATGAGCGCCGCCACGTCCACGCACCGCGCCACCGTCGTCGCCCCCACGCCCCGCGCGCCCGTGATCGGCGAGGACATCGAGCCCGACACGTCGACGCAGACGTAGACCTTCCCCTCAAGCGCCGGCACGTTCTCCGTGGCGACCTCGAGCGCATCCTGCAGCGCCTCCGTGACCGCCTTCGGGATCCGCCCCTCGATGAACTGGCCCTTCGCGTCCCGCACCTGCCCCGTGGTCGCGAGATAGGAGACGAGCAACTGGTACGGGAACACCTTGGCCTTCCGAATCGTCTCCGGGTCGCGGAGCTTCCCCGCGATCTCCGCGGTGAGCCCCTCGACCTCGAAGACGCCCTTGCGGGCGTAGTTGTTGAGGTTGATCCGGGTCTGGTGGAACCAGCCGCGCCGGGCCACCGCCACCCAATGCTCCCGGGTGAGCGGCAGGCTGGTCAGCATCTGCATCGGCACGTCCGGCGCGTCCTTGCCCGCCGGATCCTTCTTGAACGCCTCGTACTCCCGGATGGCCGCTGGCAGCCGCGGATCGTCGCCCGCGACCTTCCCGATGAGCCAGCCGTAGAGCGCCGTCGCCGCCTCGCCCATCGGCTTCGGCCGGGCCAACTTGATGATGTCCCCGAGCGACGGGTTGGTGCCCACGCTGTCCCGCAGGAGGACGTGGGGCCGCCGGACTGCGAACCAGGCGTGGATGAGCCGCCGGACGACGCCCTTGAGCGCCCGGTGCTTGCCCATCTTGCCGCTTCGCAGGATCTGGACGACGTTGCGGAGCATCTTCCCGTTCGTGACAACGTGCGGCCACGCCCGCTCGAACCACTTCGCGCCCTCCGCCCCCTGGTTGCGGAGCCACGCGAGCAGGACGGCCGGCATGTCCTTCATGAAGCCGCGCTGCCGGGCGTAGACCGCCACCTTGGCGACGAACTCGGGCGTCACGTCGACGTGCTTGAGCAGGATGAGGACGGTGTCGAGTTGCGCCTCGCCGCTGGCGTAGAACGCCTCGCCGAGGCAGCCCGTGGCCGCCAACTGGGCGAGCGCGTGCCGCGGGGTGAGCGTGTACGCCAGCCCGCCGGCCTCGTTGCGATCGGTCGTCTCGGGCGGGGTGGCCCCCCGCCGGGACTGGAACAGGGACTTGTTTGCCATCGGTCTATCCTCCTTCTCTGGGATTTACAGAAGTGTACACGAAGGGAAACACTCAATCCACTCGAAAGGTTCATCCGAATCTGGGGTGACCGGCGAGAGTCGCACTCGCGCGGCGAGAGTCACAGTCTCGTGCCCTACTGTTAGGCGACGGTCACCATCGTCGCGTCGATCCGCGGGCTGGAGCTGAAGGTGGGATTTGCACCCACATAGCCCGCCTTACGAGAGCGGTGCATCGCTGTTCTGCCACTTCAGCATCTGGGGCCCAAGGGCGGGATCGCACCGCCGCTGGCGAGGTACAGGCTCGCCGTGCTGCTGCTACACCACTCGGGCTGGAGCCACCGGCGGGAATCGGACCCGCGACCTCCTCCTTACCAAGGAGGCGCTCTTCCATCTGAGCTACAGCGGCTGGCTGCCCCGGTACGATTCGAACGTACACGGCGAGGGTCAAAGCCTCGCGGCCTACCATTAGCCGACAGGGCAGAAGTCGCCGAAGACAGTCGGGCGCGCTGGACTGCGGGGTATCCCTCCCTCGACTCCCGCTTCTCGGCGGAAGCCGAGGTAGGGATCCCGCAGATCTGGAGCGGCCAGCGGGTTTCGCACCCGCGACTTCCAGGTTGGGAACCTGGCGCTCTACTACTGAGCTACGGCCGCATGCATGCGCCAGAGACAGCTGGCGCCCCCTGGCCCGCGTATCGCCGCAGCGCCAACGAGAGCCCCTCGTGAGCACCGCTACGCATCACCGTCGTGCGTTGGCCCCGTGTGAATCTTGGATCGTGAAGTCGACGGCCGTCAGCGAACACTTGGGGGTTCCAAGGTTGCTGACCCCACAGAACTGGAGCGGGCCGCGAGAATCGAACTCGCGTCCTCGGGTTGGAGGCCCGACGCCTTGCCACTAGACGAGGCCCGCATCGTGCGCCGGCCTGCCTCAGCATGCCAGCGCCTCTCGAGACAGCGAGAGCCTGAAGAGCCGCCTCTCCCCCGACTGTTCTGCCGTTAAACTACTCGCGCGTCTACTGCACAGGGGAGGATTCGAACCTCCATCTTTCTAAGGGGGACGGGATCTGGAGCGGGTAGTGGGTTTCGCACCCACGGCCTCCACCTTGGCAAAGTGGCGCTCTACTACTGAGCTACACCCGCGATCTTCTGGCGGAGGGGCGGGGACTCGAACCCCGGACGGCGTGAGCCGCGCTCGCCTTCCAAGCGAGTTCCTCGTCCGGCCGGACCCCCTCCACTCGACCAGGGACCGGAGTTCCGATGAAAGGAAGCCTGCCTCGGCTGGTCGAACCCGAGGCTTGCCCAGGCGTCGCGCCTGATCGGATTGTCGGGCACTTCCGGCGCACCCGACGGCGGGCCGAAGGGAATGCCCGGCCGCTGGCGGAAGAGGAGGGAATCGAACCCCCACGGGAGTTACCCGGACGGTTTTCGGGACCGTTGCGCTAGCCGTTACGCCACTCTTCCGAGGTGGTGGACCCGGCGGGAGTTGAACCCGCGATCTCCGGAATGCCATTCCGGCGTTCTTCCATCTGAACTACGAGCCCTGGTGGACCTGGCCGGACTCGAACCGGCGATCTCCGCGTTGCGAACGCGGCGCTCTTCCAACTGAGCTACAAGCCCATCTGGTGGACGCACCCGGCTTTGCTCCGGGCACCCGACCGTGCAAGGGTCGTGTGATGCTGACTTCACCATGCGCCCAGCGGATGCGTGCTACCGTTACACCACAAGACCCGTGCTCCCGAAGGAGTCGAACTTCTTGGCGGGAGTCGAACCCGCACTTCATCCTTGTGGAGATCCCGGCAGGACTTTCACCTGCGTCGTTCACCCTTTGCAGGGGTGCGCCTGATTCTCGGCCACGGGATCGTGCTGGCAGGAGCGCAGGGAGTTGAACCCTGGACCTCAGATTTGGAGGCTGAGATGTTTCCGTTACACCACACTCCTTCTGCTGGCGACCTCGGCAGGACTCGAACCTGCAGCCTCCGGGGTAGAAACCCGGCGCCGTTCCTGTTCGGCTACGAGGCCATCTGGTCTTCGGGGGGAGAGTCGAACTCCCACGGGTTTCCCCACTAGGTTCTGAGCCTAGCGCGACTGCCAGTTCCGCCACCCGAAGATGCTGGTACGGGCACGGGGTATCGATCCCCGTTTCTCGCGCTGAAAACGCGATGTCTTAGCCAGTAGACGATGCCCGCATCTGGTCCGCGCGGCAGGAGTCGAACCTGCACGCCGAAGCACCTGTTCTTGAGACAGGCGGGTCTGCCATTTCCCCCACGCGCGGATGCTGGCGGAGAGGATGGGTGTCGAACCCACCGTCGCCGTTGAGGCGACCCTGGTTTAGCAAACCAGTCCAGCTAACCAACGATCTGGCTCCTCTCCATCTGGTGCGCGAGAGAGGACTCGAACCTCCATGCCTTTCGGCACAAGACCCTCAATCTTGCGTGTCTACCAAATTTCACCACTCGCGCTGGTCGGCCGAGGAGGGTTCGAACCTCCGACCTTCTGCGTGTAAGGCAGACGCGCTTCCGACTGTGCCACCGGCCGATCTTCTCTGGCGGTGCGTACGGGAGTTGAACCCGTACTAGCAGATCGACAATCTGCCGTGCTGCCGCTACACCAACGCACCCGCTGGTTGCCCCGCGAGGATTCGAACCTCAGATTTCCTGGTTCAGAGCCAGGCGTCCTACCGTTGGACGACAGGGCAGTTGGAGCGGCGGGAGTTGCACCCGCGTCTCGACTGTATAGGAGTCGCGCCTGAGACTACTCGGCCACGCTCCGTGGTCGTTCGGGAAGGAATCGAACCTTCCTGACCTACCTTATCAGGGTAGTGCCTGAACCACTAGGCTACCGAACGAGAGCGACTCGGGCCGGCTTTGGCAGGCACTTGGGTAGCGCCGCACAGACCGGCGGGGTGAAACCCGGATCAGCGCCAGCAGAGCCGTACGGACGTGCCGCCGTTGATGCTGGACCACCACTCTACGATGAGGCTTCGGTCTGATGACCGCGCCTTCCCCTTCTCCGCGTCGCTGGTAGATCCGATAGGACTTGAACCTATGGCCTCCTGCGTGTGAAGCAGGCGCTCTGCGCAACTGAGCTACGGATCTATCGGTGACGACGCAAAGGATGTCGTTGCCGTCCGCACCGGATCGATGAAGCCGGCGTGTCGCTAGGCACCGGAGCAGGCGCACTGTCCATCTCCGGCCGAGTCTCTGCCGAGGCATCGTCCTCGTTCGTCGTCACCTGGTCGGACTGGCCGGATTCGAACCGGCGGCCTCCTGAACCCCATTCAGGCGCGCTAGCCAGCCTGCGCTACAGCCCGAGCGAGAACGGCCCGACAAGGGACGCCGAGAGTTCAGTTTAGATGTACTCCCAGCAGCATCCGGATCGTTCCCTGGTCGCGCGGGTCGGGTTCGAACCGACACCCTTCGGCTCCCAAAGCCGACGCTCCACCGCTTGAGCTTCCGCACGCACACGAGGCCCCGGACAAGAGAGTCGAGAGGAATGCCTTCCAGAGGTTGCCCTCTCAGGCGAGCCCTTGCGGGCTTCAAGATTTGAACTTGGTGTACTCCCAACAGCATCCCGATGCCTCGCTGGTCGGGCTAGCAGGATTTGAACCTGCGGTCTCTTGCTCCCGAAGCAAGCGCGTTGACCAGGCTACGCTACAGCCCGAATGAAGACGACCGACAAGAGAGCCGAGAGAACCGGGTTGCCCCGGAATCCTGGCGCTCTACCGTTGAGCTACCGCACGATCTATTCGCGCGAGTGAGGAGTCGAACCTCACGACCTCCAGGGCCATGTACTCCCAGCGGCATCCGGCCGCCTTCTGGTGTTCCGGGCAGGAGTCGCACCTGCAGCCGTCTCGTTAGGACCGAGTCGCGCTTCTGTTGCGCCACCGGAACATTGCTGGTTGCGCGGGCGAGACTTGAACTCGCAGCCTTCGGCTTCGGAGGCCGACGCTCTATCCAAGTTGAGCTACCGCACAGCAGTTACAGACCCGCGAGCATCGCGGGGGAAAAGACCGACTCAGACTTGACCTTCCGACGAACCACTCGGAAGCCCGCCTTGCGGGCCGCCCGATCCTTGCGGCAGTCGACTTCCCGCTGCCTCGGATCCTTGTGGTACGACCCGTCGAACTCCACGATCACCTTCACGTCGAGAAGCGCGAGGTCGAAGACGAACGCCCCAATCTCGAACTCGAACTCGAACCGCCTTCCGGCCGCAACGAGCGTCTCCCGAAGCGCCGCGTACTTCCACTCCTCCCGGCGCTTGAGCGTCTCGGCCGGCGAGAAGAGGTTGTGTGCGTTCTCAAGCCCGGAGCGACGCGCAGCCTCGCGCCGCTCCTCGCTCACGCTCCCCTTGCTGGCACAAGCACGAGAGCAGAACCGCTTAGACCGACGGCGGGTGGACGTGCTGAACACGATTCCGCAGACCGGGCACGTCATCTCGAATGTCTTCGCCTTCTTCGGCGCGTTGCCCGCGACCGCTGTGCATGAGAGTCCGCAGAAGAACCGGCGGCCAAGCCTTCGGGCACGGTTGACTTCCCCGATCCGCTTCTCGACTTCCTTCCCACAGCGGGCGCACCGAACAATGGTAGTCGCCACGCCCCCATCGTAGCCGCGATGTAGGCGTGGCGCAATACCCGATGTAGGCGATTGGAGGCGGCGAGATTTGCACTCGCGTCTCAAAGACCTTCGCCCGAAGCCTCTACGCGCGTGTCCCTGCTTCTCGTCTTTCCTCGGGCGCAGGACAGCCCATCGTCAGGCGTCTCTTGCCAAGCACCCAGTCTTTCCTGGGTGTCAGACCCTGGTGCCTTCCCTGCGCCGGGCCGTGCGCAAGGCGGGGTTGCTCGAGGTCGGCTAGGCCGCGAGCCGCAGGCCCCGAGCCGCGTGAGCGGCCCGGAAGTCCACGGTGGTCACCTTGAGGTGACTGGCTGATGAATTGTGGTCCGCTTGTTGACGGGGCCTGCTGACCAACCCCGGCGCGCATCCCCGGACTCCGATCTCCGATCGAAAACTAGTTCGCCCCCATGCTGGTACTCCCGAGGGGATTCGAACCCCACGTTTCCACCGTGAGAGGGTGGCGTCCTGCCGGCTAGACGACGGGAGCATTGCGGCGAGGCGGCGCCGCGCCGGAGAGGGCCACGAGAGTTGCACCCGCGCGCCAGCAAGCATGGCATGCCTGCTGGCGTCATCTCTGATCCTTCCCTGGTGGATCCGGTGGGACTCGAACCCACGCGAACCCGTGTTATGGTTGCCCGGGAGGGATTCGCACCCTCAGCCTCGTCCTTAAGAGGGACTTGCTCCGCTAGTTGAGCTACCGAGCATCTGAAAGTCTCTGGCTCCACGGGTAGGGCTCGAACCTACATCATCCTGGGTAACAGCCAGGCGCTCAGCCAGTTGAGCTACCGTGGACCGGATGGTCACGCCGAGAGGAGTCGAACCTCTTTGGCAGGATCCGTAGTCCTGTGCCTGATCCGATCGGCCACGGCGTGAATGCAGACGCGGTGTTCGCGCACCGCGCCCACTCGAACGTCTCGTCGAACTGTCAGAGAACCTCGGTCAAGTCGCGCCTCGGCGCTCGACCACGCACGAAACCTGGATTCTACCACATCAGCGAATCTTTGTCAAGACGCTGGTGGGCCGTGGTGGAGTTGAACCACTTGCTCGCCGCTCCCCATATCAGAGCGACCGCTTTACAGGCGGCCGGGGAGAACACGTCCCGGTGGGCCCGGAGGGAGTCGGACCCTCGCCTTCCGGTTAAAAGCCGGCTGCTCGGCCGCTGAGCTACGGACCCGCGTGGACTACGCGGCCCGTTTCGCCAGCGCGGCGCCGGCCCCGGTATAGCCCACCGCCGCGGCGCGCCCTGGTTGCCGCGGCTGGGGTCGAACCAGCAGCCCCCCGCATGTCAAACGGGTGCTCTTCCGCTGAGCTACGCGACACCCGATGCTGGTAGCGGGGGCGAGGATCGAACTCGCGAACTCCAGCTTATGAGGCTGGCATGATACCGCTTCACCACCCCGCGATAGGGACGTGCTCACGGCGCCGTGCAGGGGGTCGCCTTGCACGGGCGCCGTGGTCACGCCCACGGATCGACACGAACTGTCAAGGAACGCCGAGAGACTACCCGGGCTCTCGTCGCCAGGTTGCTGCGCGGAATCTTCGTCTGGCATCGCAGGGAGTGTAACACCTGCGCCGGCCGGAAGGTTCACGAAACTGGACGAAAGTGCCCGCTCACCCACACCGGCTGTTCCGCGACTCCCCCAGCATCTCGAGCGCCAGATCCACCTGGGCCTCCGACCAGCGCCCCTCGCGTTCCCAGTTATCAAGCATGTTCCAAGCGATCTGGCGGCGCCGGCCCCGCAGCCCCATCGCGGCGACCGTCAGGAGTTCGTAGATCATCACGGTGAAGTCGTCCACGAGCATGCGCTCGACGAGCACGCCGTCCGTGATCCGCCTCCGGAGTTGGATCTCGACCATCGGCGGCAGCACGAAGCCCCGCGCGATGTGCTCCCGGCAGAGGCGCACGAAGCCATCATCGTCGCCGATCGGCTCGCCCTGGAGCACCAGCGCACACTCGAGGCCCTGCAGGTGCTCCAGCAGCCCCGCGTGGCGCTCCCGCGCTTGGGCCACCCGCCCTTCGACGCGCGCCTCGGCGTGGGCTTCGCGCCGGCGCCGCCGCATCCGAGGATCGGTGCGCGGATCCATCAGGCCGCCACCGCGATCTCGGCGATGATCTTGTGGCACTTGACGCAGGCCACCCGCACGACGCCCTGCCCCACCACGTAGGACGCCTCGACGGCGGCCCGTGGATGGCAGCGCCCGTGGAAGAACATCTCGGGGTGGGCGTGTCCATCCGCACAGTCCAGGCACCCGCCGCCCATCGCCTTGTCGAGTTGCTTCTTGTTCAGCGCCATCAGCGTCCTCCTCGCGCCAGCCTGTTCGGCACGATGGGCTGGTGCAGCCAATGTTCATCCGTCTGGACATGCTCCGCGCGCACGAACTTCGCCACCGATCGCTCGAAGTCCGCATCGGCGAACTCGTCGGACACGCGCACGACCACGCCCTCGATCTCGTCGCCGAAGGTCGGCCCCGCGCTCCGGATGAGGCCCGCGGTGAAGCGATCGACGGCTGCGCCGTCCGGCAGTTTGAACTGCGCCAGCGTCGGGACGACCTGCAAGTCGAGGCCGAGCGCGAGGCCGATGGTATCGGCCACACTCAGCCAGACGTGCCGCACCTCGTCCCGCGCCCCGAAGATGAGGAAGTAGGACGGGAGATCCCAGTACGCGATCGAGTGCCGCGCGTAGAGCCACTCCCCGAAGAGGGACACGCCGGCCGGGATCCGATGCCGAACTTCCGCCCACAGCGCCTTCGCCCGATTGAAGGAGGCATGCGTCGGCGGCCCCTCGTGCGACCGCGCGAAGATGCCCTCGCGCGTGAAGCAGCAGTTCGACCCGTCCATCTTCTCGGAGAAGTGGAGCAGCCGCCCCGCGAGGGCGCCCGCCGACTCGAGCCGGAGATCGTCCCGCGCCTCGGCGGGGCTCGACGGCAGATGCGCGATCCGCGGATACTTCACGCCGGCCCCGTCGGTTCCCAGACATCGGTGCGCGTCCCGTCCTGCTCGAGGTAGACCTCCTTCGTCGCCCCGCACCGGCAGGTGAAGAAGTAGTCACACGCCTGCGCGGCACCCTTCCCGTCCTCGTGCCACGCATGCGCGTGCGCCGGCTTCGGCAGGGGCTTCTTGGCCTTCGAGTTCATGCGCCCTCCTTGGCGAGCCGCACCAAGAGGCCGAAGACCGGCGTCTCGATGGGTAGCGGCTCGCCGGATATGTCGAGCCAGATCGTCGTCATCCCCGCGAACGGCGGCAACTTCGGCAGGCCGCTGCACAGATCCGACGCCACGATAACCAACCCCGGGCCCGGCGGCGCCCATCGCTGCAGGCGCTTGAACACGCAGCAGATGTCCGTGCCTCCGCCCCCGATGTTCTCCTTGAAGGGCCACCGGCCGGTGAACTCGGCCTCGATCTCGGCCCGCACCTCGGTATCGAAGGCGTAGTAGTGCGCGCGGGTGAACCCGAGCGCCCGCGCGATCTCCTCGGCCTTGCGGATGCCCCGCTCCGCCAAGTCCGGCGGGATCGACCCCGACACATCGAACGCGATCACGCACTTGCTCATGCCGTCCTCCGTGCCTTGCGCTCGCGTGACACCTTCCGCTCGAGGCTCTCCCGCAGCGCCCGCACCACCGCCCGCTTCTTCGCCGGCTCCTGCCACGTCCCGAACCACGCGGCATCCCGCTCGATCTTCTTGAGCGCCCGGACGGCCCGCGAGTAGAGCCGCTGCTCCTCGGCCTCGTAGTGCAGGCCGATGACGCCGCGCGTCTCCTGCCGCAGCCGCCTGGTGCCCTCGTACCCCGTCGCCGCATCGAGCACCTCGGCCGCCGCGATGACCTCGACGTACTCGTAGTGGTTCAGCCCGGTGCCTGTCCGCAGCGCCTGCCGCACCTTCCTGGCGATCTCGCTCTGGACTCCGCCGAGCCAGTCGAGCGCCGTGTCGTCTTGGAACGGTTGATCTCCCCATGCACCCATCGTCGTCCTCCTACTTCCGCCGCCCGCGGCAGCCCTCGCACGCCTCCGTGATGCCGAGATCCGCGACCTCGGCCAGGAACGCCGCCACGTCCGCTGCGCTCAACCGCCGCACCTTCCGGCCCGAGATGTCGCGCCCTGTGTAGGTCGCCGACACCCCGGAGCACCGCCCGTGCAGGATGCGCCCATTGTCGCCCTCGTACAACGCCTCCGGCGCGAGCACCACCTTGTCCTCGGGCAGCACGCGAGGCTTCACGCCGCCCTCCGCGCCGCGCCCTGGATCTCGGCGACGTACACATCCCCGTACTCGCCATCCGGGCAGATCGGGGTGATGACGATGCAGAACCACCGGGCGTAGGGCTTGGCGTCGTCCACTTGGTACTTCTTGAGCACCCGCCACTCCCACGTCCCGTCCGCCGAACGCCAGACCTCGTAGGGCTGGTCCTTCGGCCGCGTCTTCCCGCACAGGTTCTTCATTGGCTGTCCTCCTTGACTGCTGAGATTGTACCCGATACACGATTCTTTGTCAAGTCTGATTCTGGATTTCCGCCGGCCCTACGCCACCGCCCGGACGAGTTCCGACCCGCGCTCGTTCCGCACGATCTCCCACCCGACGGGGACGCCGGCCTCCATCGCCAGGGCGAACCCCGGCTGCCACTCGGCATCGCCCCCGTCTGTCACCACGCAGAGCGCCTCCCCGAGGTGGTACTTGAGCGCCACGAGGCACGCCTGCACCACCACGTCGTAGGGCGCCCGCTCCGTCTTGCAGAAGGCGAAGCACCGACCGTCGCCGTGTCCCTGTTCCTGGCGGTACAGCGCCCGCGTCCGCAGGATTGCGTCGGCCTCCCGCTCGATCTCGAAGGGCTCACACCCCTGCTCCCCGTTGAACGCCACCCGCGTACCGTTGGCAACAGGCTTCCGCTGGTGGTCGTACTTCCCCACCAGCCGGATCCCGCGCGCTCGCGCTGCCGCGAAGACCTTGGCGCAGTCCGCCGCCGCCGCTCGGAACGCCCCCGCGTCGAGATCGGGCGTCCGGTACCAGTAGTTCGTGTAGCCCATTAGGCCACCTCCCGCGCGATCACGAACGGCCCCTTCGGGCCGACGCCCTGCGCCCCGGCGAACGTCGCCTGCAGCACACGCCAGAGCGCCGGGCGCTGCGCGCCCGGGATCAGGTTGACCTTCGCCTCGCCGTCCCACCGGCGCCCGGGGACGTTCCGCACCGCCGCCACGAACGCGGGGTTCCACGCCGTCCGCACCGCGAGCATCCCGTCGGGCCGCTCCTCGATCCGCACCGTGCAGAGCCGCTCCTGCACCACGTCGGCGAGCGCCGTGTACCCGAGGAGGCGAAGCCCGTGCGTCGCCGCAATCGCAAGCGGCAGCGCTTCCGTGCTGGCGAAGTGAACCAGCAGGTTCGCCGCCTTGCGCGAGTCGTTCGCCAGGATCGCGCACTCGACGCGCGAGGCGAACTCGACGACCTCGAGCGTGTTCTCGGCATTGATCAGCGCCTCGACCACCGGCCGCATCTGCGCCTCACTACAGGGGTAGGCGTCCTCGTACTGGTACTTGCGGCGGCACACGGGGCCGATCCCGAACTCGATGCTCGTCGCATCGACCAGCGGACGCCCGCAGGCGCAGCAGGTTGAGGCCACCTTCGGCTGCCACTTCGTCGTGTTCATGTTGTCCTCCATGTCCCAAATCATACCCGATGCCTGTACTTTTGTCAAGGTGGAATCCAGAAGAAAAGCCGCTGGCGAGCCGGAACGTAAGTCCCGGCCCGTCAACGGCTTCTGTGGACGCTCTGGACGCTGCTCTACTCGCGCTTCGCGGGACGCTTCTTGCCGATGCCGTTCTTGCCGAAGCGCTCGCGGCGCTTGGCCCACGCCCGCTTCGCCGCATCGGCACGCTCCGCCTTCGTCCGCTTCGGCTCGGCCGGGCGCGCCTTCGGCCGCTCGGCCTTGGGCTTCTCGGCCTTCGCCTTCGCGGGCTTGGCGGGCGTCTTCGTCTTCATCGCCTTCACCTTCGCCTCCTTCACCGCGGCCTCCGCAGGGGCCGGGCTCTCGGGCGCGGCCGGCGCCGGTGTCTCCACCACCGTCTCGCCCGCCTTCGCCCCACCGTTCGCCTTCGCCACGCTCTCCTCCTTCGGCGCGATTCTCGCGTCGCGCCACGTCTTGCCGTTGAGTTCACGCACCCAACCCGCGCCGAGCCCGCACGCACAGGCGGGCCCGGTGTTCTTCTCGACCGCCTCCTTGACCGACATCTTCCACCGCCGGAAGCCGTCCAGGTCGTAGACGCGATGCTGCCCGAGCGCGAAGCCGTGCATGTCCTGCACATGGAAGGTGCCGTCGGCCCCGCGTCGAACCTCGTGTGTCACGTTCATCGCGGCGCTCCTTCCGGCACAATCACCTCGGTGTCATGACGCAGATGGAACCGCGCGAGGGTGACATGCCGTCCCGTCGCGTTCGCGGCCTCCTGGGCGAAGCGCCGCAGGAGATCGAGGCGCGCCTTGTCCGCCGCCACGAGCGGCATCCAGCCCATGCTGGTGTGCCACGCGACGACGCCCTCCTCGCCATCGGCCTCGGTCGCCAGGAAGGCGAAGATCTCCTCGATGTGGAACGGCACCGCTACGACATCCTCGCTTCCGCCCGTGCCTCGGCCAGCGCCTCCCGACGCGCATCGGCATCGGTGAAGTCCGGCCGTCCCTTCGGACCGTCCCCACTCTTCGTGATCCAGCCTGCCGGCACACGCCAGATGCGGTAGGCGCCGAAGTCGACGGTGACGCGCTTCTGCCCCAGGTTGGTCACGCGCCCCGGCGTGCCCTTCGGCAGCCGCCGCTGGTCCGCCTGCGCCATCACCACGTTGTCGCCCTTCTTGAACGCCACCAGCGCGAGCCGGTCCCGCTGCGCGTGCCGCGCCTTCATCTCGTCCCACAGCGCCCGCGCCGCCTGCTCGATCTCCGCCTCGTCCGGACACTCCTGCGCCAGCCGCAGCACCTTCTCCGCCAACGTCAGTCTCGATCCCATCGCCGTCCTCCTTCCGTCGTCCCTATTGACGTTGACCCCTATATTACTACTTTCGTCAAGAGAAGTCAAGTCCACAAGCCCGACTGCAGACAGTCTGCAGTCACGCCTCGTGGGCGAAGAGGGGGACGTTGCCGGCCAGACGGCGCCGCGCGATCTGGGCGTACTCGGGGTTCAACTCGGTGCCGATCGCGTTCCGGCCGAAGCAGTTGGCGACGAGCAACGTGGTGCCGCTGCCCGCGAAGGGATCGAGGACGGTGCAAGGCACCGGCTCATGCGGCCTCCACGTCGCGATCGGCTGTCCTTCCGGCGTGAACCCGCCGGTGTCGATCTCCTGCCCGCACTTGCACGTCGGTTCCCATCCCGCGTCCTGTCGACGGTAGGTGCCATCGTGCGACTTCGTAGCGATCGACGCCCCATACTTGAGATTGGCTTCCCGAGTGTTGGGATGCCGGCTCCAGTCCTTGCCGATCGTTCCGCCCGCCGCCACCACGACACGCCGCCACGGCGCCCCGCACTCCGGGCAGCAGCCATGCTCGCTCGAGCCCGCCTTCACGCACGGAATGACGAGCGCCTTGGGGAACGTGGCGAAATGGGCCTCGGGACAGGGCTCGGTGGCGATCTCCCAGACGGAGCGGATGTTGCGCCCTTGGAGCATGCGCTCGAGCGCCTCGGGATCGCCCCACATGCGATTCGGATTGGCGATCGCCTCTCGCCCGACCCGCACGGCGCCCTCGTGTCGGTACTGCTTCCGCGGCGCGTCGCTCGAATCGCTGCGCTCGACCGGCGCCGTCTCCGTCACGCCCGGGAACATCTCGACTGTCGGGTTCTTGGGCTGCATCTCCGCCAGCCGAGCCGCCGCTGCCTCTGCGTCGCCCACCGACCGCTTCTGGCCGATGTGCGTCGCACCGCTCGACTTGAGCAGCGGATCCTCCGTCTCCTTGTGCTTCCCCCCGATCCGGTTCTTCTTCTCGATTACCTTCCGCAAGTCGCTCATGTTGGAGCGCAGCGGCTCCAACACGGCATGCCGATCGAAGAAGTACCGCTCGCTCTTGGCGAGTAGGAAGAGGAACTCGTGGCTCCGCGTCGGCCGATCCTCCACGCTCTCCGGCATGGGATTCGGCTTGGAGTTGTGCGTCAGCACGCCGGACGCAAGCGCGAAGACATGCGGCTCGTCTGCGACACCAAGATCCCACACCTCACGGCACCGCGCCTTCCGAATCTCGATGATCTCCCCCATGTCGCGATCGTTGTGGTGCCCGCTGCGCTCCGTGCGGATCTCGCCCTTGAAAGTCGAGCGGCGGCCGTTCTGGAACCGTGCCCACCCGGGGTTGAGCGTGAGTGTGTACCCGAGGCGGGCGCACGCAACACGAAGATCGCGCTCGAGGCTATAGTTCCGGCAGAAGCCAAGACGCCATCGCCGGTTCTTCGCGTCCCAATGCCCATCGCCCTCAAGGTAGCCCAGGACGAACGCGGCGAGGAACCGATTCGAGTAGCGCCATACGACCGGCGCGAACGCCTTGTCGTGAGCGGTTCGGCCGGACACGAGTTCATCAAGGATCGCGAACAACACGCGGCCGTAGACCCGGATGTTCATACAGTTCCCCGACACCGTCCGAGTAGCCGATCCGCCGTACTTTCGCGAAACACGCTGCACGCGCTCCCATCTCGCTTCTTCTTTCGCGTGGCCGGCAATCTGAATCGTGCTTCCGGCACGCGATCCCTCGGCGAGATAGAGGCCAGCGAACCATGCAGCGTCCTCGTCGAGCGCGCAGTCCCTTGGGTTCTCCGGTTCGGGCAGGGCAACACGGGAAAGCACGTCTCCGGGCCGCATTTCCGACGCCGCGAGAAGCCCACGCGCCGTAGGGAAACGGTGTGTCGTGGTGCAGGAGATCCTCTCGCCGCTCCGGAGGACGATTTCAACTTCGTTACCCGAGCGCGGTGACATCGACATGCCGAGCAGCCGAGTCCACCGACTCCCGTTCCAGAGCTGCACCGACTCCGGCGCGAGACGGGCGAGATCCCTGACCATCGTGACCGTCTCGCCTTTCGCGGTTTTCGCGTAGACCCATGTCCCGCCGGAGAGGCACCACACGATGTCGGAACGCAGCCACCAGCCATCCTCCTGCAGCGCGAAGGCCACGCGCCAGGGCATGCCAATCAAGTCCTTCGTCTTGATCCCACCCCAGTCCCTCCGCCAGCGCGCATGCTTCTCCGGCGCCACCTGTTCCGGCCGCGGCGGCTCGTCCCCGCGCTCGGCCCGCAGCCCGGTGTACGTCCGCGCCCCGCCGTTCGAACAGAACGAGTCCCCGAGGTTGAGCCAGCAGGTGCCCTCGGGCCGCAGCACGCGCCGGACGGCCCGGAAGACCTCGACGAGATGCTGGACGTAAAGAAATGGCGAAGGCTCGAGGCCGAGATTCCCCAGCCATGCCTCGCACTTCCGGCAGACGGCATCCTCGCGCCAGCGCGCCTTGCGGATGCGCTCGGCGTTCTCCGGCCCCGGCTCGTGGAACGCCTCGCCCGACGATCCCGCCCCGCCCCCACCCTCGACGTAGTACCGACTCTCCTGCCACTCATGCGCGCAGGCCGGATCGGAACCACCCCACACCTGGGGCTCCGTGTCGTAGCTTCTCAACCCAAAATATGGAGGCGACGTCATCACGGTGTGGATCGAGTCGGCCGGCAACGTAGCGAGTTGCACCCGCACGTCGCCCTCAAGGATGCGCCACGTCGACATCGCCGGCAGTCTAACTCGACTCGGCCGGCATTGCCGGCGGCGTCGTCTGCTTCGGTGCCTGCCACCGCTCGGGATCGACCGTCGCGCTGATCTCCCGGAACGCCCCGCAGTCCGGGCACCAGGCCGCCTCGGACGGCAGCAGCCGCTCGTCGGGACGGAGCACGCCGCCCCGGAGCATCACGGCCCGGCGATGGCGGCAGAGGCTCAGATCGGCTCCCACCGGCGCGAGGCGAAGTCGTACTCGTAGCGTCGGGCCACCCACAGGGCCTTCGCCCATCGGCCGAGGAGCCGCTGCCACCACGGCATCCCTTCACGGAAGATCTTGACAGCCACGGCGTGGCCCCGCTCCGCCTGCTCGAGCGTCGGCCAACGCTTGCACCACCGTTCGCGGCCATCGGGGCCGAACACCATCGTCTCGAAGAGGAGTGGCGGGCCACCGAAGAAGTTGTGATCCATCCCGAGGAACACCGTCGAGATGGTCACCCGCCAGAGGTGATCGAAGGCGATCCGGCGCCGCTCGCCGGCGTACTCGAACCACCGCGCCCACTCGAGCGTGTCCTTGACAGGCTGCGGGCGCCCCAGCGCGTCGAGGACGTAGAGATCGTCACGCTCCATCGCGCTTCGCCTTCCGTCCCGCCGCCACGCCCGCCAAGAACGCCTCGCGCGGCGTCGGGTTGTTCCCGCGGCCGAAGCCCGCCCCGAAGACGGGATGGTTGCAGCCATCGAAGAGCGCAGCGAGGCGATCCCGCTCGGCCGCGCTGCAGTAGCCGAGGCCGTAGCCGATGTTCGCCTTCGCGTGCGGCGTGATCTCCTCGTAGGCCATGAGGAACGCCCGCGCCTCTTCAGGAGTGCGGACATCTTGGATGGCCTGCATGGTCTCTCCCATCGTCTTGAGGATCCTCCCCTTCCAGATGAAGTCGCTCATCGTCGTTCCTCTCCAATCGCCTGGAGGATTCCCTCCGCGATGGCCCTGAAGACCTGTCGGATGACCGTCGGCGTGTCCAACGTCGGCCCCACCGGCTCCGCCTTCACCCGCGGCCCGGTGCCCTTGCCCTTCCGGCCCGCGCTCAGCCTGGCCTTCCAGCACTCCCGGCAGACGCGCATGAGGCCCCACTTGTTCCGTGAGAAGTCCCCTGCCACCAGCGAGCGCTGGCAGCGCTTACAGCGGAACTTCTTGATGCGCCCCACTACGCGCTCTCCCTCCGGAGCATCTTCCGCAGATCCTTCTGGTCATTCGGGTAGTTGTCGAGGTAGGGGAACGGCTCCGCCGGGTGCTCCTCCGTCCCCTGCCGACGCCAGGAGAGCCGCCGGGCCTCGACGCCCGCCTCGACGTAGAGCCACGTTCGGAAGAAGAGGAAGGCGACGTGGTCCATCGACCGCCGCTCGCCGCTCGTCCGGTAGGCGATGAGCTTCTCCCGCAGCGCGAGCGCCGGATCCCCGACGGACAGATCGGCGCCCGACGAGAGCCGGGCGAAGAGGCTGTCCGCGAGTTCGCGGTTCCGCTGCACGAAGATGTAGTGGCAGAAGGACGCGAGGCTGATCGACGGCACGAGCCCCTTGAGGCTCTCCCCCATCGTGATGCTGTCGACGAGCCCCGGATTCTTACCGAGCAACTCGAGCAGGGTGCGCGCCGACGTCTTCGGGTTTCCCATGAAGAGTTGCTGGTTCCGGTACCTGTGGAACCACCGGATCGCCGCCTGCGCCGCCTTCGGATTCGAGATCGGCTGGCCGGTAGGCGACTTGATCTCGATTGCGTCGGCGACGCTCCGCGACAGCCGGTCCAGGTCGATGACCGGCAGCGCCTGATCGCGATTGGCGCCCTCGATCACGACCATCTGGATGGTCTTCTTGCACTCGATGACCGCCCACAGCCGGTGCTGGCCGTCGATCAGGAAGCCGTCCTCGTCGAGGATGATGGCGCACGCGGCCGTCACCCACTTCCCCTCGGCCATGCTCTTGGCGAGGAGGTGGACGTGCGCGTCCGACGTGTGTCGGTTCAGCACCTCCGGCTTCGCCTCGTTGAGCTTCTTCTCCGCCCAATGCGGACTGACTTCCTGAATCCACATCTTCAACCCGCTCTTGCCCACGCTAGCCCTCCTTCTTGGGCGGCAACAGGGCCGCCCCTTCTGCCGACAGTTCCCACACCTTGATCGTCATGCGCCCGCCCTTATCCAAAGCGCGAGCCGTCTCGATCTCCTGAACCAGCCCGGCCTTGCTCAAGTCCGTCACGAACGTGTCGATGGTGGTCAGCCGGTGATACGCCCCGCGCCGCTTCGTCTCCTCCACCAGTTCGTTCGTGCTCATGCGGCCCCCGCGCAGCGCGTCGAGCATGGCGCGATGCCAGACCGTCAACTTGAGCGGCCTTCCGCCCCGCCCCGTTCGATCCTTCTCCAAAGGCTTCCTGGCGGGCTTCTCCGCCGACGTCTTCTCCAGCACCGCCTTGATCGCCGCCTCGGCCTTGCGCTGCACCGTGAGCGCCCGCGCGATGGCCTCGTCCGCTCGGCGATGGATCTCGAGGATCGCCTGCGCGCAGGCTTCCATCCGCTCGCCGCCGAACGTGCCCGCGTGCTTGCCCGTGCGCGCGATCTCGAGGAGTTGCTCGGCTGCGACATCCGCCCCGACGTTGATCGCGTCGTCCTCCGTCTTCATCTCGTGCGCCACGAGCCGCATGCGGAGTGCCTCGATGAGCCGCCAGCGCGCCTCGGCGTCGGCGTACTTCTGGGCCACCTCCGACGCGTGGTCGAAGATCAGCCGGTCGATGTCCTGCTCGATTTCCGACTTCGGGGATGCTTCGTCGGTCACTTGCCTGCCTCCCCGACCGCCATCGCCGGCTCCCGCCACGGCAGCGTTCGGCTCTTGAGCAGCGGCCAGCCACCCTCGGGATCCTCGATCACCGGGCAGTACCGCCTGTTGCGCGCGAGGTGCGCCCACCGCGCCCCGTGCGGCACCGTGTAGCCCCAATAGGCGCGCTCCTGCAGGTTGCGCTCGACGCGCGCCAGCATCCGCTTCGCGCTGCGCGCATTGCCTTCCTCGATCGGGCGCAGCGTGACGTCGATGGGCTTGCCGTGGAGCGACGCCCAGGCGTGGTCAATCGGGATGAACGCCAGGCACTTGCCCTCGGCGTACTCGATCGGCAGCCCGCGCCCCTGCGCCACGTCGACCAGCCGGGTCGCGTTGAAGAAGCACTGCTTCACCTTGGGCATGAAGGGCAGCCGCCAGAACAGGGCGCACAGGATCTCCCGCTCTTCGTCCGTGAACGGATCAGCGGGGCACGGCGCACCGTGATGGAAGATCGCCTCGTCGTGGGTCGGAAAGATGAAGCCCTCGGGCCGGTGCAGGCGCTGGCCGAGCGTGACCATGCCCTCGAAGTACTGCCGCAGGAAGGCGAACCCGTCGGTGCTCACTTGCTCTCTCCGATGCACTTCCGGCAGGGGATCACTTCCATGTTGAAGACCTCGAAGCCCGTGTCCTGGCAGCGCTCGCACTTCGGCCGCTCGGCCTCCTTCTTCGCGCCCGGCTTCAGCGCCCCCGAGAGCCGCTGCGCCCGCTCCCGTTCGCTCCGGAGTTCCGTCTCGAGTTCCCCCACGCGCTGCCGAAGCCCGTGGATCTCCTCCTGCAGCGCGCTGCGAACGGTGCCCGTGGCCTCGTCGTGCTGCTGCGCCGCGCTGGTGAGGGCGCCCTCGATCATCTCGACCAGTTCCGCCGCCGTCGCACCGGAGACGGCGTCGGCCACCGTCTTCGGACGGTTGCGTCGCCACCGCGCGAGGATCTCGCGCGCCGTGCGCTGGTGCGGGGGAATCGGGGTCTCGTTCACCGGCCTCTACCTTCCTTCAGTCGCGCCGGAGTATACCGTAATGCTTATCTTTGTCAAGTCTCAAATCGTCGGCACGAGATCGATCTCGACCTCGCGGCCGTCGATCTGAACGACCACCACCGTGCGTGCCACGTCGCCATCCCACCGCACGCGGAGCAGCCCGCGCACCCGGAGGGCCACGCCCTTCTGCACCGGCAAGTCCATCACCACCGCGTAACGCAGCGGCGGCACCCGCTGATCCTCCGGCTGCCGCCCCGGGATGTGCCGCCCGGACGGCGCCTCGGCGACGAGCGTGCCGTCCCGGCGCCGGCTCACCGAGAGCCGGAGCTGGATTGGCCCTCCGCGCTGACGCCCGTCGACCACCGCTATGCCTCCGCCGGAGTCATCCCCGGCTGTTCCATCTCCCGCACTTGCCGCTCGATTTCCTCGATCTGCTGCCGCGTCCCGTTCACCGCCGCCACGCCCGTGTTCACCGCCTGCTCGGCCGCCTCGGGCGTGGCGTACCCGCCGATGGCCCGCAGGCGCAGCACCGTGGCGAGGCACTCCCGATGCGCCGGGAGGTACTCGGCCACGCGCCGGGCCTGTTGCCGCAGTTCGATGATGAGTTCGTTCTGTGTCATGGTTGCCTCTGGTAAACCGCCACGTCCCGTCGTGGTTCGCTTTCTCTGCACCAACCCCATACTCTCCGCCCTCGCGGGCTTGTCGGCGTGGTTGGATTTGCGGCTCCTGCCGCTCTGACGCCGCGTTCTTCGGCCTTGCGGCCTACGGTATGTGCTGATCGGTCCCCGAGTCGAACGGGTGTCCCCCATGCGGTGTTCCACGCGCCGCGTGCCTTCGGGTTGTCATCCCTCCGGCCCGCTGCGGGCGTTCGCCCGGCGTGACTGCGCCGGTGCCCGGCGGCTCCTGGCGGAACCGTTCTCCCCGGGCGTCCTCATGGTCGGGCTCAGCGGTGACGAACCGCCTGCCCCAGGGCGGGGTGCCAGCCCCCGACCGACCCTGGTGGCCGCTACTCCTCGTTCGAGTCGAAGCAGCCGTAGTCCTCATCGGTGCCGAAGCCCGCGCTGGCGAGCGCCGAGGCCGCATCCCCGTCGAGGCTGTCGTCCATCTCGACCTCGACCTCGGCCGCCTCACGCGGATCGACATCCGCCTCGGCCAGCCGCTCGGCGTCCTCCAGCCAGGCCTGCCGCCGCACGTTCATCTCGCTCGGGCTCTTCGGGTCGTTCATCGCCGTCCTCCTGCTTTCCGGTCTTCTTGACCTACCAAATGATACCCGATGCACGTATCTTTGTCAAGAGTGATTCCGCGGAAATCCTCGGATTCTCGAAACCCGGTTTCTGCGCGCTAGACGCGCTTCCTGGGCGGAATCGGGAACTTGGCGTTGACGTCCTTCTCGACGTAGTCGCCCATCCGGTTCCGCACGAACTCGCGGGCGCCGTACCGCTCGGCCACCCAGGCGGTGACCTGAACCAGCACCAGCGGCTTGTTCTTCGGCACCGGGTAGGTGACCGGGAACCACTTCATGAAGTTGTGGTGGTAGTGCGCGTCGGGATCGGTCTTGTATTCCACGCCGTCCTTGAAGCGCCCGACGAGGAAGCCCGCGCCGTGTCCGCCCCGCCCGCGATCCACACCGCGGTAGTAGATCGCGATGCGCTCGCCGCTTGCGGCCTTGCATTGATCGTAGGTGTTGATGATGTCCCGAGGCACGACTACGTCCTCCCCTCAATCCGGGCGAGCACGGCGCGAGCCTCGGCGATCGCCATGTCAGCCGAGTTGCAGTTCGTGGCGTCCGCCATCGCGTCGGTAGTGGACACCAGCCCCCGCAGCGCCGCGAGCAACTCCGGCGCCGCCGCGAACAGCCGTCCCGTCTCCGGCGCGAACCGCTCCTTGAAGGCGAGCGGGGGCGCACCCTCCATGTGCTGCACGATCTGCAGCGTGATCTCGTCGTAGGTGTAGGTGATCTCGGGCATGGCTACTTCCCCTCCTCGAACACGCACTCCCGAGCCCGCTTGTCGTCGCGCACGTCGTCGAGCATCGCCGGGTGCCGCAGGCTCCCGCCCGCCATCCGCCCGAAGTGGGCGATCTTCATCACCTTGCCCTTGTAGGTGGCGAAGTCCTGCGCGAACCGGCGGCTCCACTCGGCCGTCATCGCGCCGACCTGCACCAGCGGCTTCAGCACCCCGCCGACGTACTGCCCGCAGAGCACCGACTTCGCCATCGGCTCGGCGACCTTGTTCACGGCCCGGGAGATCGTGACCTCGAGGATCACCATGTCCTCCTCGAACCACTTCTTCGCCTTCATCCAATGGCCCGGCTTCGCACCGCCGCCGCCGTAGGCCCCGCCGTCCCGCCGCTTGAGCACCAGCCCCTCGTGCTCCGCCTTGAACCGGCGGACGAACCCGTCCTCCCACCGCGGCACGAGGCGGAAGCGCGCCTGCGTCTTCGTGTCGAGCCCCGCGTGCCACCGCTCGAGTCGCGCCCGCCGCTCCGCATCGGCGAGGTGCGCGATGGGCTCGTGGTCGACTACCAGGAGGTCGAACACGTCGACCCACCCGTGCCCGAGTGCCGCCCGGCGCGCGATGGCGTGCTGCGTGCCGATGCCCAGTTCCCCGACGATCAGGCAGCCCGCTGGCATCGGCCACGCCGCCAGTTCGTACTCCTTCTCCATCTGCGAGCGCGACCAGAAGCGGTTCTGCGGGCCGGTGAACACGGCGACCCACCAGCCGTCGAGTTTCGGCTCGGCGACGTGCTCGCCCTTCGCGTCGATCTCCGCGAGCGCCTCGAGGGCGCGCCCCGGCTCCTCGGCCGCCGCCTTGCCCCCGCAGCCCTGGTACCAGGCCTGCGCCTGGAAGGTGTCGGCCTGGAACCGCGTGGCCGCCACCCGGGCCGTCCCGAGGGCCGGCTTCCCGCCCGCCGGTTCGGGCTCGGGCGCCGGAGCCGGGGACGCCTTCGGCCGCTTGTTCGCGCCGTTCGTGGACGCAACCGGCGCCGGGGCCCCGTTGGCCCCGCGCCACTCCTTCAGGTGCTTGCACGTCTTCGGCGTCTCGTGGCTGTTCCGCCAGCCGGGGCAGGTGCAGTAGACCACCCCGTCGCCGCCCTGCACGATGTTGTAGGTCACGTCCGGATTCGACTTCGACCGCATTGTCGCGAGCACCGTCATGCCACACCGACCTTTCCTGGTCCGTAGGACCACTCGACGCCGCAGTCAAGGCAATAGTCGCCCCACCCGGGCTCGGCCGGATCGCCGCACTCGCGGCACGTCTCGATCAGCAGCGCCTCGACCTTGGCCTGTTTGTTCTTCTTGGCCTTCCGCTTCTCCCGCTTCTCCCACCGCTTCGCCGTCCGTGCCTGCTTCGCCTCGGCCGCGAGCCAGGCCTGGATCTCGGCATCGAGCGCCTGCAGATCGGCCTTCGTCGGCCCGCGCACCTTCCGCTCCCGCGCCGGCATCAGCGTCTTCTGATCCGACGGGCTGAGTTTGAGGCACCGGAAGCACATGACCCGATTCTTGTCGACGATCAGGCGACACCGCTCGCAGCACGCCTTCTCGCACTCCCGGCAGCGCCGGAGCGTCTGGAACTCGAGGCTCGTCTTGCAAAGCCGGCAGCGATCCGGGCACTCCATTGCGCAGATCTCGGCCGCGTTCTGCTGCGCTTGGTAGAGCCGCGACGGCTGCTTGAGGCCGAAGGACATTACCGCACTCCCATCTCAGCGAGGCAGCAGTCGCAGCCCCCGCACCCGACCGGCCCCGCGCACATCTCCCGCTCCTCGGCGAGCAGCGCCTGCGCCTCGGCCTCCGCCTCACGCTCGGCCGCCCGCGCCTCATCGGCCGCGATCTCGGCCGCGAGACGCTCCGCTCGATCCGCGTCGATGGCGGCCTGCGCCGCCCGCGCCCCGAGCATCTGCTCCCGCAGCATCCGCGTGATGAACTCGTCCACCACGCTCATCCCCATCGCCGTCCTCCCTTCATTCCTCATGCCCAGATTGTACCCGATGCTTGTACTTTTGTCAAGGGCCGCAACGAGATTCCATGCGCCACGGAATCCGTAGGGTGTCAATGGGTTACGAAAAGAGAGCGGCCCAGGGCCAGGCGGGAGGAGGACGGCCTGCCCGCGCTGGCCCCGGAACCGCTCAAAGTCCGCCCAGTCCCTCCTCGTCGGGGTTGAGCCCCAAATCGATCATCAACCGCCGCAGCGCCGTGCGCAGACTTGCCACTCCTGCGCCGAGTCCGTCGAGTCGCTGCTCCGTCTTCTCGCGGAACTCGCGCGCCGTTCGCTCCGCACCAGTCTCGCGCTCGCTCGCCGTCGCCGTCCGATCGCCACCCGACGGTGGTGCCGCGTGCGCTTCGGTGGCGTCCGGCCCGCATGCCACATGCGTCGCCGGCCGCCCCGGCGCCCAGAGAATCGGATCCCCCACTTCGATCGGATCGCTGCAGACGTCGCAGCGCCCCTCGAACTGCGCCGGGATCTCGCGGTACTCGCGGTCGCTCACGCGCGTGCCTCCTCGTCATCCCAGATACCCCGCACCCAGTCCAACGCCTCTTCGAAGGCGTGGCCGGGTTGTGTCTCCGACGCCTGCATCGCCTCGGCGCTCGCCCACACGACTCGCCGGCCGCGGCAACGCGCACATTCGAAGTACGTCCGGCCCCAGCCTTCGCGCACAACACGCCAGCGGTGCCAGAGCCGGCACAGGAACGGCAGGGGGCCGCGGCAGATGGTGATTGTCGGGTTCTTCATCGTGTTCCTCCGATCCATCGCGGCAGGCTGGACCTGAACCAGGCCCACCCCCCGGCCAGCGCCGTCGACCCGCCGATCGCCCAGAGGATCAGCACGTCGAACAGCCCGCCATCGAGCATTCAGCCCATCGGCAACGTCATCGTGTCCTCCTACCGCACCCGGAACCCGCCGTACTCGGCCGCCTTGGCGAGCCAGTCGAGCCACTCGCCCCAGAATACGTTCGCCTCGGCCTCGGGCCAGTCCTGCTCCTTGACGATCCGCTCACGCTTCGCCTTCGCCAGCGCCGCCCGGATCTCCTCGGGATGGACGAGCCAGTCGTCGTTGCTGCAGAACTTCCGAATCGGCATCCCCGTCACGGGCTCCGCCGCCCGGAAGTCGATCGGCGGGATGCCCTTCCCTGGCGTCGGCTCGACCTCGCGCAGATCGAGCATGCCCTGCACCTCCATCTCGGCCCGGAGTGACCGCATGCCCCAGACGTTCGCGCGGAAGTAGGCGCCGCACTTCTCGGCGCCCTTGATGTAGCGCCCGTAGAGTTCGCCCCCCCGCCCCACGAGTGCCTTCGCCTGTTCCGGCTCCGTCTTGTGCAGCCGATCCGCCTCCTCCCACAGCCGATCCGCCTCGGTGCTCAACTCCGCGAGGTTGCCCGGCGGCTGCTCCCAGTACATGTCGTAGCCCATCTACGCGATCTCCCTCTCCGAGAGCCGCTCCGACACCTTCGGCTGCGCCGTCTCCCCAAGGATGTGCTCGACGTCGATCACGGCGCCGCTCGGCAGCGCGTCCCAGTTGTCGTGGATGAAGCGATGCGCCGTCGGCATCGTGCGCCCGCCCCAGACCGCCGGATCGTGCTGCGCCTCGCACGTCACCAGCCGCATCAGGACGACGTACTCCCGCTGCTCGTCCCCGGAGAGCCCAAATCCGGCCCGCGCCAGGAGGTAGCGGTCGAGATCGCGCCCCGGGTCGAGATCGTGCCCCGGCTCGAGCCGGACAGCGAGTGCCGGGATGAACGTCGCACGGTCGCGGATCTCGAAGGTCTTTGTCTCCATGCCTACTGCCCCGGGAGCCCGGACTCCCCGCGCTCGTCCTTGTCCTCGATCACCTTCGGCCCCTCGGGCGTCAGCCCGAGCACCATGACGCCGCTGCGCCGCCCGAACGTCACGCGCTTCTGGGCCTTCATGTTCGGGAAGACGACTTCCTTGCCCTCGTCCGAGTACTCATCGCGCCGCACCTCGTCCCACGCGAGGTACTCGGCGACCGGCACCCACTTCCGGCCGAAATTCGACAGCCACGCCTTCCCCTCGTCGAAGGTGTAGGCGAAGTCCGTCGTCCGCGAGTCATCCCACGGCCACGGCCACCCGTGCTCGGGGAGCGTGGCATCCTCGCGCTTCGCCAGCATCTCGCCGACCGCGGTGCGGAACGCCCGCTCGTCGGTAGCCTGCATCACCGCCGGATGACTCTTGGTGAGTCCCCCGCCATCCGGGTAGCCGTCCCACGCCGTCGAGCCGAGCCACTCGATCTTCTTGCCCTTCCCGATGTAGTAGTCCGACCGCGTCCCCATGCCGTCCTCCTTCTACGCGCCTCGAAGCGCGTGGGTTGCCCACTTCACGATCTTCTCCCCGAACCGCTGGCAGATCTCCCGATAGCACGGATGGTTCAGCAGCCGCTGCGTCACCGTCCAGCGATCCGCAATCGGCATCCCCGACACTCGCTCGAGGTGCTGGCGCAGCGGGCGCAGCGCTAGCCGCATCGCCTTGTCGTCGCCCTTCGCCCGCTCCAGCGCCGTGACGGCCGTGCGGAGCATCGCGTCGAGCCCGCCCTTGGGTTCCGCCGGGCTAGTCATAGACGATGCGCCCCGCCTTCGTCGTGACGACGTTCTTCTTCACGACGATCTTCCCGACATCGCCCTGCTCCTCCCCCTCCCACGTCACCTCGCCGCTCAGGACGTAGTCCCACGGCTTGAGGAAGTGCGTGATCAGGTACTGGAGCCATTCGACGTAGGCGTAGAACTTCTCGCCCTCGTCCCAGACGATCGCGGTGCCCTCGGCGTTCGGCACCCATTGGCACCAGAGGCCGGGCTGCCCCTTCGGGGGCTCGTTGTGATCGCGGACAGAGGGATCCTCTCCCTGCCCGAAGTCCGGCGCCTCGACACGGCCCGTCTTCCGGTCGAGTCGCGCGCTCCCGACGTAGTAGCCGCCCTCGGTTCCGATCAGGAGTCCAGCATCCAGCCGGATCGGATCTTCAATGCGTGCCGCCTTCGCCGCGTCACGCTTCATGCGGCGCGTCTCGGCGAACGCCTGGAGGTAGCGCCGGTGCTTGGCTGCCAGCGGCTTGTTCAGCGCGAACTCGCCCGTGAAGTTGGTGGTGTAGCCCATCGCTTCTCCTCCGCGCGCTCCGCGCGAGTTAGACCTCGAACTCGCGATCCGAGAGCATGATGATCGGGCCCGCGCCACGCGGCTCGGCGTCCGTCTGCCCCTGGACCGCCACGAGCGGACGATCCGTCACCTCGTCCCCATCGATCTCGGCCGTGAGCATGATCTGGGCCTGCTCGGGATCCGTGCAGCCCATCTCGCGCAGGTCGAGTTCGGCCCCCGCCAGCAGCACCCTGAGTCGTGCAAGAGTCATTAGTTCGTTCCTCCCTTGAGGGCGCGGCGCATCACGCGCGCCCGCGCCTGGGCCTCGTGTCCCACCGAAAGCAGCGTGAGCAGGAGGCGCTTGAGCGCCCCACGCACCCGCTGCGGCTCCCCGCCATCGAGCGACAGGAACGTGAGCCCCTCGGGCGTCTCGGGGAAGTGGAGCACCGCCCCGTAGGGCGTCTCGATCCCGATCATCGGCCCCGCCGTCCGCGCCTGAGATTCGCTCGCCGTCTTCATCGTCCGCCCTCCCATCCGATGTTCTTGCTGGCGCGAACATGCCCGCCCGGCCCGACCTCTTCGCGCTTCTTCATGACTTCGGCGTAGTAGGCACCAACATCTCCCTGGAACCACGGCGAACCCGACGGCTCGTTGCGCCACCTCTCCAGCAGCGATTCGTAGTCGGCCTCGTCGATCCACGCCTTCATTTCAATCGGGATCATGCCGTCCTCCTTCACGCCCAAGATTGTACCCGATGCGTTGGCTTTTGTCAAGCCGTCTTCTGCTCCTCGCGCTCCCGATCTGCCTGGGCGGCGACGCACGCGCGCAGCCGCTGCGCGATGTACTTGGCCGCCTGTTGGGGCGTGCGGAAGAACTTCCGCGCGGCGTAGACCTCTTCCGAGGGCGCCCCGCCGTTCCCCCGGCACGAAGACCACCGCGGATCCTCGTAGACCACGATGTCGTCCGAGTTGCGATTCTCGGCGAAGGTGAAGGCCGGCACGCCGTCCCCGAAGACCGACAGCGTCAGCCCCTGCTCCCGCCCGTTCAAGTACGGGTAGATGTACCCATTGTTCATGCAGCCCGGCGATTGCCAGTCGCGCAGTTCGCGCCGCAGCGCCGTCGCCACCTGATCCGCCCGCCGCATTGACGTCGTCCGTTGGATTTGCATGTCCGTCCTCCTACTTCATATCATACCCGATGTGGCTACTTTTGTCAAGAATGAATCCGGAATGAATCTGGAGGCCAAGAATGGCGACAGGTGGGGGTGCGTGCATGGCCGCTTATGGCCCAGGCGTACCAAAGCGCCCCGGATCAGCGTCCCGGCGTCTCCCTACGCGCCCGGCTTCTTGTCCTGGGGATGCACCGCCCCAGGCTCCGGCACGTTGGTCTTGTCGAGCACCGGCGCTGCCTGCGCGTCCTTGAGCATGTTCTGCAGGCACTCCACCACCTCGTCCCGCGTGTCGCCCACCGCGCCGACGGGATCCTCGGTGATAGCCCACACCCGCCCCTGCGCGTCGAAGAACGCCTCGTGGATGCCGAACGCCTCGGTACCGTCCTGCTCCACCTGCCGCACGATTCGGTAGTTCCAGCCCATGCGAGCCTCCTAGACGAAGTCGATCTCGATGCCTTCGGGAATCGGAAACTCGTGACCGCAGAAGCGGCCCGTCTGGTCGTTGTTGCGGCACTCGAGCCGCGGGTTCGTCCCGTCGTCGTAGCCCTCGCCCGTCTCGTAGCGGCCCGAGACGCGCAGCACGCCGTGCTCGTTGAAGCCCTCGACGTTCCGGTGGTTCACGATGTCCTCGATGTACCGGAACGCCTCGATGCCCCCGCACTCCGGGCACCGGATCTCGATCTTCGTGCCGCTCTGGGTGGTTCCCGTCATGGCGTCCCCTTCCGGCGCAGATGCGACACGCGCGGCCAGTAGAGCGTCGGCCGCCCGCGCGGGCTCTTCGGCGGCACCGCCACGAGGTAGCTCTCGTGCCTGCGGCTCATCCCGAACGCGGTCGTCCGAAGCGCGAAGTCCTCAAGATTCTTCCCCACGACGAGGAGCGCCCCCTCGACCGTCTGCTCGGGCGGCACCACCGCGAGCACCTGCCCCGTCTTTCGCGTGGAGTGGCTCGCCGACTGGCTCTCCCAGGCCACCCGCGCCCCGATCTCGAACGTCTCGCTCATCTACGGTCCCCTTTTTCAGCGACGATCACGTTCTTGTCGGCCAAGAACTCCGCGCCGCACGAACATACCCACTTGACGTCGACCCGCACTTTTCCGATTTGCTTCACCTCGATGCCCCCGCTCACATACTCGATTGCCACAACGCGCTCTTCCATGACCTGGAACGGCCCCGAGGTGTTCCCGCACTTGGGGCAGCACACCATCTCCTCAAACGCGGCGACGACGGGCGCCGGCGCCTTCTCCCTCACCTTCAGCGGCATCTGCGTCTCCGCGGTGAGGGCCTCAATCACCTCGTCCGACACCAGCCCCTTCTTCGAACTCCGATCGAGTTCGTCGAGGACGCTTCCGATGCTGTGCTGGGCCGCATCAAGACGCTGGAGCAGAACTGAAAACTCATCCCGAACTTCGGCCCCATACCTGGCGAGGAAATCCGGGAGGCCCACCAACCTCTTGTTGAGCGCGCCCGACGACTGCACCAGCGTGAACCCGTCCGTCGCCGCCGTCCAGGCCACCTTGAACAGCCGGAGCATGGTCCGGGCCTTCGCGCGCTCCAGATCCCCCGCCTCCCGGAGTTGCGTGATCTGCCGCCCCGCCTCCATCTTCTCCTTCTCCCAGACGGCTTCCCCGTTCTCGGCGCGTCGCCCGAGCCGCTCGATCTCCTGCCGCTGCGTCCGGATCTCCTGCACCAGGCCGAGAATGCCCGGCTTTGCCTCCTGCGCGAACTGCAGCACCGCGGGCGTGATGTCCGCGCGGGTCTTCACGGGCTCGGTGCGCCGCGCCAGTTCCGCGAGTTTGGCGATCTCCTTCTCGGTCACGCGCCGCCCTCCGCCTCCGAGAAGTGATCCCCACACACCCGTTCGTAGCCGCCGTTCGCCGTCGGCCGCCCGCACGTCTCCATCCCATCACAGCCCTCGCGCTGGCACTTCCGCTCTGGAACCGGCTTCGGATCCGGCCATCCGAGTACGTCGAACGCGTGCTCGAGCGCCGAGAGGCCGCCGGTGAAGATGCGCGGCACGCCGTCGGCGGGCCCGGCCTCGTAGGCGAACTGGTTCGTCATGTCCTCGAGGGCGTCCCGCATGTCGGCCAGCGCCGGGCCCACCGGCCCGAGGCTTCGGACGTAGGCCGCCAGTGACTCCAGTTCCAGCGCCGCGAACGCCTGCTCGCCCCCCGTCAGCTTCCCGGGCACCACCGGCGCGCGGCGCCATCCCTCGGCCCTCCGGTCGCACTCGGCCGCAATCTGCGCCCGCGCCGCCTCGATCACGGCCGTGATCTGGTCAGACACCGGCGGCTCCCTGCTGGCGCCGCGCGCTGCACTCGGCCATGTACGTGCCGATCCGCTTGCCCGCCCGCATCGTCTTCCGCAGCAGGTTGTCGTACTCGCGCCGCTCCGGCGTCCGCAGGCACGCCCGCGTGTAGGCGCGGAAGGCGCGCTGCGATTCCCGTCCGAGCGCCGCGAAACGCGCCTGCAGGCGCCGGATCGTGGCCCGCTCCCGCTTCGTGGACCCCAGGTTATCGGCCTCCATGCGCCTCCCCCTCAACATGCGGGTACGACGCCGCCACCTTCCCGAACAGCGCGAGCGCGTCGATCACCGAGATCGTGTTCCGCAGCAGGCGCACGATGGCCGGCGGCATGGCGAAGCGCGTCTCGTTGATCCGCAGGCTCGCCTCGAGGCTCCCGTCCCGGTGGCGCAGCGTCGCCGCCTTCCAGTCGCAGAGCATCTCGAGGAGATCGAACAGGTTCATCCCCGCGATGCCGTCGGGGTGGTATTCAGGATGGTGGGAGTTGTGCGCGTAGTGGTGCGCGAGGGCCGGGCCCATCTCGCGCAGGCAGGCCCGGTACTCCTCGGAGCCGTAGGTGAGGGTCGCGAGCCGGGCGGTGAAGACCGCGTACATGGCGTCCTCGGGCGCCTCCAACTTCGACCGATCGTGCCCGTCCGCCCGCGCCGCGAGTTCGAGGATGCACCCGAGCAGGAGCGACCGGACGGTGAGGATGTGGCGCATCGTCTCGGCCGCGACGGTAGCGATCTCGGCCTGCGTCGGTTCAGACATGGACGTTCTCCCGATGCGCGGGCATCAGTTGGCCGAGGGCTTGGGCACCGGCTTCGGCGCCGGCCCGATCGGCTCCCACCAGCATTGACACCCGTAGATGATCGTCCGCCCGTTCTTCATCGGCGTGTCGAGCACGATCTTCGGATTCCCTCGGGACTCCTCGATCTCGGCACCCGGCGGGAACTTGCTGTGATCGGTGAGATCGGGCCAGTCTTCGGCGTCGTGTTCCGAGAGGAGCGTCCCCTCGGCGTCCACGACGTAGTAGACCGTGGCCTCACCGACGTAGGTGCCTTCGCCGAGCGGCGTCTTGCCGTCCCCCGCAAAGACCCGAACCCGCGTGCCTGATGCTCTCCGCATATGCCCGTATTGTACCTGAACGGCTACTTTTGTCAACCGCTTTATCCCTGCAGCAGCCGATCCGGCAGCGCCAGGATCACGCCAGCGATGCGCCGGCCGATGACCGCCGAATCCATGTGACTCTGCGCCGCCGCCGGGGCATCCGGCTCCTTCTCGAGCGCGATCCGATCCTGGCTGTCGGCCCACGTCTCGGCGACCTTCGCGCACGCCTCACGCTCGTCGCGCACCGCCTGCTGCCTCTCCCGGGCCGCCACGCCTTTCGCCTTGGACAACTTCTCCTGGTGCTTCAGGAAGTCCTGCCGCAGCGTCTCGGTGTCCGCCCGGTACCGTTCCAACTCAGCCCGCGCGTCGGCCGACTCGACAGCGTGGTGCTTCGCCATCATGCCGCGCTCCTCGGCGATCCGCAGCGTGCTGTCCCGCGCGGACTCGGCTGCCAGGGCACGGGCGCGCCAGTCCACCGCCAACATGCAGCAGATCGACCCGGCCGTGGACCAGCAGATCCCGTCGTACCACTTCTGGACGCCCTGCCATTGATGGAGTTGCCCTGCCCCAGGTTCGGGGACGCCGTTCGGACACTCGGCGGCGAACCGCTCGCTGTCCCGCGCCGTGCTCTTCGGCCGATCGCAGATCGGGCACCGCTCTACCAGCTCCAGTTCACCCACGCGCACCTCGTCGAGGAGTCAGCAGCGGCCCGAACAAGTCGAGCACCCGATCCGTCGCCGCCTGAAGGAGTGCCTCGTCCACCGTCTCCCCAAACAGCCCCGTCGCCACCAACGCCTGCAGATATTTCCACAGGGCGGGCGGGACGTACACGATCATCTTGCGCGCGAGTCCCGCGCCGCGCGCTTGGTGCGCCCAACAAGTCGTGGAACCCGGATGCGGCGCGTGCCGGCACCGCCGGCCGTCGAACTGCCGATGCGCGGTGCAGTAGACGCGATTCATGGCTTCGCGGCGAGCGCCAAACGCAAGACTTCGATACGATTCGTCTCGATCATGGTGAAGTTGCCGCGGCTCCGGCTGTCCGCGTTGCCTTCGAGGTCGGCGAGGACGCACTCGATGGCCGTTCGGAAGCAGTCCCGCTCGCCGAGCATCGGCGCCACGTCGCGGTGCAGCAGGCGCGCGTACCGCTCGGGCAGCCCGAAGTAGTCCGGGTTCGCGAGCATCTCCTCAAGCGCCTTCGCGCCCCGCAGGTACTCCAACTCGTCAGAGTCGTCCGCGATCTTCCAGAGTGCTTGATCCTTGGCAACCTGCGTGGCGAGTCGGTCCCGCTCCGCCTCCGCGGTGGCGAGGCGGTCGAGGACAGCACAGATCGCCAACCGAGTGCGAACCAACAGTTCTTCTGGCGCCATGAACGCATTGGCTTTCACGTTGAGCACGATGCTGATGTCAACCGTGAAGTTTGTGAGGCGCGTCAGTTCCTTCTCGGCCTGCCGCGCCCGTGCCTGCCAGTCCACGGCGCGCTTGTCGCACTCGGCCGCCCAACGAGGCACGAACTCGCCAGTCCCTTCATGGGCGCTGTACCGATGGCACTCCGCCGCGATGTGCTCGTCGCTGATGTGCCACGGCGGGCGCGAGCAGATCAGCCGATCACAGATCTGACAGCGGGCGGGCTCACTCACGCTGGGCCTCCTTCGGCGGCGCCGCCAGGAAGCCCGTCCCGCCGCAGACGTCGCATCGCACGGGCCTCTGGTTCTCGTAGCGGACGACGCCATCGCCGCACGCCTCGCAGTTCCACAGGCGCTTGCCGTTCCACCCGATCGGCACGCCGGGGATGTCGTTCAGCGGGCGCTGCTGGACGTAGTAGGGCACCTTGACGGAACCCGTCGCCACCTCGAGGCCGCCCGCGAACCCGCCGCACGCCTGCGCCGGCTTCCGCAGCGCCGGATCGAGCCCCTCCTTCACCCGGAGGCGCTCGTTGCCGTCCCCATCGAAGCACATGCCGAACATCGCGGAGTGGCCCGCGTTGAAGTGCATGAGGGCGAGGAAGCCCTCGAGGCGCCGCATGATCCCCGCCGGCGCGGTGATGGTGAATGTCTTGATCTCGTCGGCCATGTGCTACTCCTCTTCCTTCTCGAGTTCAGGCAGGCTTGCAAGGGTCGGGCGCGTCTTCCCTGCCTCCCACGACTTCGGCGCGTGCTTCTCGATCCAGTCGTTCACGATCTTCTCGATCTCCTGCGGGGGCGCATCGAAATCGCTGACATCGGCATCCTCGTACAAGCAACCCGCCAGGAAGTCCCACACGTCGAACGCCGGCAGGCCAACCCGCTGGCAGATCACGAGGCGCAGATCCGCGACCGCGACTTCCTCGTCGGCGCAGTAGTCGAGCAACTCGTCCTCGTCCATGAAGTAGCGGTCGTCGTCGAACAGGACGAGCGGTGTCTCGCCGTCCCACTCGGCCTCGGGGATCGCCGCGTACCTGGTGGCTTCCTTCTTCTCGAGGCAGGGCGCGCAACAGGTGTAGGGCTTCAGGCGGCGTCCGGTGCAGCCCTCCTCCCCACACGGAAGATCCGTCGCGCAGCAGTAGCGCGCCACCTCCTCGTCGGTCACGCTGCCGACGAACACGCGGTTGCACGCCAGGCACGCCCAGCCCTGCATGGTGCCCTTCGGCGTGATGAGCGTCGCGGGCCCCGCGTTGTCCTCGTAGCGCACCACGGGCGGACTCGTGTTCATGCTCGCTCCTTCACGTCGCCCCACCCGAACAGCCCCGACGGCAACACGCCCTCGGGGACGACGAACAGGTGGCGCGTGTTCTCCTCGTTCACCAGTTCCGCGGACGGCGGGAAGACCTCGACCATGCGGACATCTGGCCCCACCACCAGGTTCTTGATCGCGTAGAGCAGATCCCACCCGCACTCGATGGGCCGCCGATCGCGAGCCCGGATCTTCAAGTGGACGCCGTCGAACTCGGTGTCGTACTGCCGGATCATCCCGCATTTCCGGCAGCGCTCTTCGGGGAAACTCCCCACAAGATGCGGCGGGGACATCGCCACCACGAACTCATGCGCGCACGGGGGATCCTGGTCCAGTTGGGACAGGAGCCACGAGATGACGTGCTGCTGTTCCTGATCCATCACCGCCCACGGCAGATCCAACCTCAACCGAACTGCCTTCGCTTCCAGCGAGTTCTCGTGCAGTAGCCGCCCGCTCGTTCGGAGCTTTCGATAGTCCCGGAGGAAGTCCAGGAACGCCTCGGCCTCGATCATGCCTGCTCCGAATCCTGGCAGTCGTGCGCCGTCGCCTTCCAGCACCCGTGCCGGCAGAACTTCGGGAGATCGTGCTCCGCGCACACGTCCCCGGTGAGGCGGCAGCCGACGCGGTTCAAGCCGCGCTTGCGCTTTCCGTCCGTTGGGGCGAGCGCGACATTGACGATGCCGACGATGATCCGCTGCGCCTCGGTGACCGTGAGCACACCAACCTCGCCGAGCACGCCGCGCACCTTGCGCAGCGCCTTCCGCAGCGTCCGCGCCTCCGCCACCGACCCAGCGCCCTCGGCCTCGAGCAACTGGACGTAGGCGGCCACGCAGTTCTGGCCGTCTCCGCAGGCCAGGCTGTGCTGCCGGCTGCCGTGTAGGCACGGCACGTCGCCCTTCCGCGCCCACGCGCGGTCTTTGTCCGTCAGCGGCCCGAACTTCGGATCACTCACGCCCCGCCCCCGTCACCCTTGGGATCTTTCGATCCGAGAATATCTAGAACGCGATCCGCCGCCAGGCGAATCTTCTCTTGATCGGCAAACGCCGCCTGCTGAAGGCGTATTTCCGCTGACTCCATCTCCTCCCGTGCCCCATCGCCGTGAAGGAATCGCAGGGCCGCCACCGCTAGCCCATTAGTCGCGTCCCATGTCCGCTCGGAGACGGACACCATTCCGCCGTTGATCCACGCCAACAGCGCACGTCGGTCGCAGATCAACTTTCCGCACACCTCGCGGTGGGGCAACTCCCTCATGATCCGCTCCGCCTCGATCAAGTTGACTTTGATCGCTACGGCCACGTCTTCCGAGTCGCAGATGTCCGGAATCACGATTCCCCGCATCGAATGACCCGCGCTGGGCCCTTGAAGTCCCTTCGGCAGTTCGGACTCGATGTCCTTCAACGCCATTCGCACATCGTTCAGAACTATCATCGTCGGGGCGAGAGACAGACGAAGCCGAACCGCCCGCAAGAGGTACCGTACAATCCGGTCAGGCTGGAGGTTCTCTTTCACATGCTCCAGCACAGCCAAAATGTCTCGCGGAACCGGCCCAGGAATGCGGTACTGATCACGCTGCTCAAACTCCTCCACGGCCACCCGCAGTTCGTTCTCGTAGTGCTCCTTCGCCGATTCCTCACTCTGCTCGTTGTCGCTCTCGGAAGCGAAGCCAGGTTCCCCATCCAGGAAGGCAAGAAAGTCGGTTGCCGCCTGCGCGATCTGCGCGAGAGCAGGGATCTCCGAGATCAGCGCCGCCACCATGTCGGGAGGCACCGAATCGCCAGCCGCGTACCGCGCTGCATCCTTACGGATGTCTTCAACGTCGCTCACGCGCCCTCCTGATTCCGCCGAAGGCGGACGAAGTAGGCAACACTTATTTCGTGCGCTGCCGCCGCCAGACGGGACGGGTGGGCGGAAGCCAGCGCCGCCTCGGCCTCGACTCGCGCGGCCTCCTCGGCACCCGGCGACACCGGGCCATACTTCGCCACCACGGCGCGGAGAGAGTCCATGCCATCTCGAAGCCGATCCTCGGCCGCCTCCCGCCGTTCGGCCATCTTCTCATGATTGTGGATGCTGCACCGGCCACCAGGGATTGCCGGCCGGAGACACCGGCGCTCAGGCCCGGCCGGGGTGAGTATCTTCTCTACGCATCTCCCAGGGATCTGCCACCGCTCGCTCATCGCACCACGCCCCGACGCTCCTGGCGTCGCGGCTTCGGCGGCCGTCCCTTCGGCTTGTGCGCCGGGATCTTGTGCCCCAGTACCTGCGTCGGCCCGCCGCAGCACTCGGTGATGGTTCGGCCCGTGAGCCGCCGCCCGCACACCGGGCAGCGCACCTTCCGGGCGCGGCCATCGACATGATCGGCCCACGTGCCGCCGCCCGCACAGTAGCCGGCCTGCAGGCTCACGGCGTCTCTCCGACGCACCCGTGGGGCTTCGCCTCGTCGCACCCGTGGCGGCACACCAGGGGGGAGTCGTGCTCCATGCACACGTCGCCCGTCGGGCGGCACCCCTTGAGATTCGGCCCGCGCCGACGCTTCGGCTTCTCTACGCACCGCGCGTGTGCCTCGATGAACCCGCCGAGAATCTTCACCAGCCCCCGCCCGTCGACGGGCACCTCGACGCGCAGCTTCTTCCCGCAGCGCCGGCACACCGCGCCGACGTTCGGCTCGGCCGCGGGATCCACCATCACCCAGTCAACGTGCGCGGTGTTCATGCGATCCTACTGGCCGCCGCAGGAATGCCTGAAGCCGCCGTCGCACGTCTGGCGGCAAGACATACTTCGGCCGCTGCGCGATCAGGATCAGCGTCCCGAGGAGGAAGTTCCAGTCCTGCTCGCGGAACGTGATCGTGACGACGGTCTGTCGCTTCGCCCGAGACGTGGGGGCGGGCCGGGAGTCGACCCACAGGCGCAGGCTCAGGAGTGCGTTCACCTGGGCTGCGACCCGGAGCGCGGACTTCCCCTCATCGCGCGCCGCGTAGGCGTCCCGGTCCGCCCCGAAGGCGGCGATCCGCCGGTCGATCTCGGCGAGCAGGGTGGCGAGGGTCATGGCTTGGTCCCCCCGAAGAAGTACCGCCGGAGGCGCATCGTCCACGGCAGCGGCAGCCGACGGATCGAGAGCATGACGAAGCCCTCGGGGACGCCGTGCTTCGGCGCCCGAAGGATATGCGTCACGCGGACTGACAGGTGGCGGCCGGTGAAGCGTCCGTCGGGCGGGCCGCCCTTCGGGCCCAGTTCCGGCGGGATGAACTCGTCCAGACACAGTTCGTCCCCGACCTCGAAACCGCGGTCGTCCCGCCGCCACTCGGCGGTCTTCGTCCCGGCGCACACCGCCTCGAAGGCGTCGGGCCAGCACTTCAGCAGATGGAGGCTCACGCGCCACCCCCGAGGTGACCGCCGCGCTGCACCGTCAGCAACTCTGGAGTCCGCACCGTCCACATGCGGATCGCCTTCCCCGCCCGCACCAGCGCCCGCAGCCGGTGCTGCCCGTCGAGCACGTATCCCTCCGGCGTCAACTGGATGGTGCCGACGCCCGCCACCCAGCGCCCGGCCCGCATCGCGGCGGCGAAGTGCGACACGAGGTGCGGCGCTGGATTCCGCATCATCCCTCGCGGCGTGCGCTCCAGCGCCTTCCGGGCATTCGTCGGCGTCCAGCGCACGATCCTGCGCTGGATCGGGGACTTCCGCGGCACCGCGCGCGACCCCGTCATCGGCCCACTCCCGTCTCTTCGCGCCGCGGCGTCTTCCCCTCCTTCGCGCAGAGCCGCAGGAGTTCCACCCGCACGTCCGCCCCCGCCCGATCGAGATCCACCAGGACGATCTCGTCGGCCGCCGCGATCAGGCTCGCGAAGCGCGAAGGGCACGGCCTGCCAATGACGTTCGTCGGAGGGCAGACGGCCCGCGGATCGAGGAACTCGGCGTACAGAATGGCCTTCATGCCGACCCGCCCGTCAGCGCCGCGATGTCCTCGTCGGTGAGCCCTGCCGCCGTCGCCTTCCGAAGCGCCGCCCGGCGCTGGCCGATCCGGAGTTCCGCCGCCTCGTCCTCCCGCGTCGGCTCGATGATGACCACCGGCCCGACCCAGCCCCCATCCTTCGCCCTGATCACCCACTCCAGCGTCACCCGCGCGTCGGTGCCCTGCACCCCGGCGCCACGCGCCAACCGGCGTGCCGTCCCTTCGCTGCGGCAGACGAACCGCGGCTGCTCCGTGCCCCGGCCCTCGGTCAGGTCGGTGTTGACCCACACGACCCAGGCTTCCTGCTGCACTCCCGTCCGCGGCGTCTCCATTGTCCGTCCTCCTGCGCGCCAATCATACCCCGGCCGATGATATTTGTCAAGTCGTCTTCGGCCGGATTCCGTCACCCGCAGACGGTCTGCGGATCACGCCTTCGGAGGTTTTTCCTGCTTCGCCTCAATCTCACGCCACCCCAGCGAGATCGACACCCGATGACGCGGCGTCGTGAGGCCGTGGCTCACATTCACCAGGAACTCCTCGAGCATCTTCCGCGCCGCCTCCGGCCCGCCGACCTCCAAGAGTCCGTGGAGCACAGCCCCCAGCATGTGGAACGCGACCCGACTGAATGCCCCCGCCCGCTTCTCTCCAGTCGGCAATACCTGCTCGATGATATCGATCGCCTGCGCTGACGCCTTCCGCGCCACCCCATCTACCGACAGTCGCGCCCGCGGACTCCGCTCTCGTCCCTTCGGTGAAATCTTCGCCGGCTTCTCTTGCTGCTTCTTCCACATTCGGTGCCCCGCGATCACCGCGCGAAGCAGCATGCTCTTTGGGTACTGCGGCACGATTCCGTTCTCATGAAGAGAATCCCATTCGCACAGCAGCCGCCCAACGCCGCGCCGCGCTTCCGCATGCTCCATCTGCGCCGCGAGCGACACCGCCACCGCCGCCAATACCGCCTTCGGAATCTCATGGTAGAGCGGCCCGAGTTCCTCGACATAGTCGTTGTGGTAGAGCGTGCTCATTCAGTCCTCCTACGCTTTACGATTTCGTCTCGTTTTTCTCAAGATCTGACTTCAGCGCTTGCACGACCGCCGCCCGGAACTCGTTTCCGAAGTGCTCCACCAATGGCAGCGCCAGCGGATTTTTCTCGGTCCCCAGCGCCCGCTCCATGTTCGCGGCGAGCGCCTTGGCATACTGCATAGCGCTGTTGAAGTAGCCCATCCAGAACAGGATGCGCTGCTGCTTCGTCATGCGCTCCCACAGCCCCGCAGCCTGCCGCCGGAGTTGTCCGAGAGGCGCCTGCATCCGGACTTCATTTCGCTCACGCAGCGCCACAAGATCGAGGCCGAAGTCGTCGCCGTCCCGCGGCTGAAAGAATCTCGGATCATCGAGCAACGCCGTCCGGTACATCTGCTCGATCTGGTACTTCCCGGGGTTCGGTTCCGTGGGGTACACCTGTGACCAGATCGGCATCGTTCTCCTCGTTCGCGAGAAATCTTACCCGATTTGAGATTTTCTGTCAAGCCACCGGAGGATCGTTCACAAGCAGTTCCCGCTCGATCGCCACCCGCACATGCTCGACGTGCGCCCCGATGAGATGGCCCTGCGTGATGCCGCGCAGGATGTTTCGACCCAACCGCTGCCAGCGCTGCAGTTGCTCGACTGGGCTCCGCCGCGTCCGCATGTGCGCCGGCCCCGATCCCATCACATGGATCCACGCCCACCGCCCCGCCCGCGTCCGCCGCCGCTGCTCCTTCGGCAGCCGATGGATGCGGTCATCCCGCAGCAGTTCCGTGACGCGCGCCCCGATGCTCTGGTGTTTCCCCTCAAGCGCATCCTCGATCTCCTCGACGGTCACCCCGCGCGATCCCGCCGCCAGGATCTCCCCGAACACCGCCTCTTTCTGCGCCTGCCGGATCTCTGGAGATAGGCTCTGAAACGCCTCCCGGCTGTTCAGATCTCCGCCGTGGTAGCGCCGCGTCGGATCCCGCGCATCCTCTTCCGGCGGCCGGCTCATGCCCCACTCCCGTTTTCCGCCACAGCGAAGCCGGCATCGAGCAGCACCTGCCGCACCTCGGCGACGCACCGCTGGCCCGCGTCCCCGTGACAGGCATACACGCTCAGGGCCACGCCCCGCACCTCAAAGTCGTACGGCGCGGGCACGCTGCTCCCCTTCGGGAGTCCGACGACGTACAGCCACCCCGGCCCTGCCTGGGGCCGCACGATCAGGATATCGACCTCGTCGTCGAGATCCCCGGCCGCGTCGTCCTCGTCGACCGGGCCGACCCGGCGAACTGTCCGCACCGCCGCGCAGCGCTTCAGCAGCGCCTTCACGTCGGCCGTGCGCCAGCGCGCCGTCATCGCCGTTCCTTTCCCCGCCGCAGGACGCACTCGCCGTGCTCCTCAAGATCCCGGTGGATCACCGAGAGCAGGTTCGCCGCACCCTCGAGCCGCGCCGCCGTCTCCCGCGCCGACGCCACCGAGTGCCGGAAGTCCGCACTCACCTTCGGCCGCCGTCCGGGCCGCAGGCTACGCCGCAGCGACCGCCACAACTCCCGGTACCCGTCCTCCACCGCGTCGATCAGCGTGATCTGCTGGAGCAACACCGCCGGGTCGACCGGATGCGCCTTAGCCTTCCCCATAGATCCTCCGCACGACCGTCTCGGTCGGTTCGTTGAGTCGCGCGAGCAGCACCTCAAGGACCGCCGCGCCTCCTGACGTCATCCGCCCCGCCGCCACGTCCGCAGCCATCGCCGCCCGCTGCGCCGCCACGAAGGCCCGCGCTTGGCTGTCGATGCGCCGCGCGGCAGCGATGGCGCGCTCTCGCAGGCGGCGCTCGACCCACCGGAGCGTCCCCCACATGGCGAGGCAGGCGACGGCGAAGCCGGCCCACCACATCAGGCGCGCCTCATAGGAGTCCATCGTCCGCCAGATAGATCACGGGCATGCCTGCAATCCCCGCACTCACACGGCGGGATCCCGAACCCGAACCGCTCGTAGAGGCCGCCGGTTTCCAGCCACGCCGTATGGACCGCGTCTCTCTCCACCCGCCGCGCCCACCGTTGGGTTCCCGGGCCGATGGCCCAGCACATCCCGATCACCCCCACGACGATCAGCACGTAGATCACTTGCCGCCCTCCTTTGGCTCAGCCGGCGCGAGGGCGGCATCCAGGTCCGTCAGCGTGACTGCGAGCATCGGCCACTTCGGGCTCTTGGCGCCGCGGAGACGAGTCGTCACCCGCCGCACCTTCTCCACAAGCCGCTCGACGGTCCCGGCGAGGCGGCCGACCTCGGCCTCGGCCTGCTGCAGGCGCGGCACGATCTGCCGCACGCAGTCCACGGTGCCCTTATGCACCATCGGGTCGAACACGGGGCGCAGCGCCTTGTCGATATCGCACAGCGAAAGTCCGTAGCCGGCGGACAGCGTCCCCGTGAACTCCGCGCGGGTCTGCGCCGCGTCCCGCGCACCCTCGGCCGTGATGAGGACGCGCTCGCTATCGCGCATCAGGCGGTAGACGCACTCCGGGCACATCCACGCCGGGGACGCGCTCGTCCGGCTGCTCCAGACCATCCGCCGCCCGCAGTCCGTGCAGCAGGCGTAGGGGCCGGCGTGCTCGGGTGTGGCGCCGATCAGGCCGTCCCGCTCGGCCGTCACCGCCGCCAGCGCCTCTCGCGCCGCCGCGAGTTCGTGGGCGAGCCGGCGCTCGACGGATCTCCCTCCTGGGGCCGGCGGCTTCATCGCGGCCCCGCGTCCAGCGGCGGATGCGCCTGCACATCCTCGGCGTGGGCGGCCACGACATGCTGCCGCAGCGCGGCCTGCAGCGGCGCGAAGAGGGCGTGCTCGATGGCCGCGCACTCCGTGCTGCTCACGTCGATGCTGACCGCCTCGTCCTCGGCCGCGTTCTGGAGCGCCTCGTCGAGGTGCAGCCAGTTGAGCACGGCCTGCGTCAGGTCCACCGGCACCAGCCGGCAGGTGACGACGGTGCGCTCGGGGTACGCGCGGCGCGCCACGGCCAACGCCGCCTCGCGGCTGGGGTAGCCGCCGTCGAACAGCCCGCCGTCGTAGCCGTCCTCTTCCCCGGCCGCCCGGCTCTCCGCCCAGCCGTAGGTGTCGCTCATCGCGTTCTCCGCCCGATCTGCGTCGCCACGATGAACCGCTGGATCCGCCCCGTCCGATCGTCGATGACGGCGACGACCGGGCCCCCGCCGCGCACATCGATCCCGAAGATCCCGTTCAGGAGGCCCAGCCACGAAAGCCGATAAGGGCCGTCCGGCCCGCGCCCCCACACTTGGATCGTCGGGTGCCGCGCCAGCGTCTTGTTGCAGGCCACGCGGCGCGCCCAGAGCCGCTGGATCGCCGCGCGATCAGCCCGGAGCGCCTGGTTCAACACCCACACCGCGTCCCGCGGCGTCACCGTCCAGCCCTTCGCCTCGCGCTGGGTCATCGGGCCGCATTGTCCCCTGCGCATTTACTTTTGTCAAGTCGGATTCCCGAGGGATAACAATGCCATTGATATGCCCCTGACTGCAGACCGTCTGCAGTCCGCCCTACGCCCCATCCCGCGCCTCGGCACAGAACGCCAAGAACTCCCGCGTCGGCAGCGCCGCGATCTCGGGGAAGCCCCGCGCCGCGATCCCCCGCCGCAGGATCCCAAGGCCCCGGAGAAACTCCGCCTGCACCGCCGCCGGCGTCTCCTCGATCCCGTGCGCCCGCAGCCATCCTGCCGTCCGCTGCGCCCATGCCTCGGTGACGAACGCCTGATCGTCGTCCCGGTCCATCTCGTGGTCCATCCCGCGGTCCATCTCACGGCCCATCAGGCACCTCCCCTACCCTAAGACGTCCCAGCCGTGACACCCGAGACACCATGACCGACCCATCCCCTCGGCGGCGCTGGGTATTTTTTCCGGCGTCGTGAACCCATGCCCTGCCCATGTGCCCGGGCACGCGCCGGGTGTATTTTTTTCCGGCGCCACGAGCCCATGACGGTCGTGTTCCCCCCAGGAATTCCTTCGGTGGATTCCCTCGGGATTGTTCGTGGAAAACTGCCCACTCGTGCGACCCTCTCGCGCCTGGCACCTCTGCACGCACCCCCCACAGAAGGGTTATTCATCTCCGGCACGGGCCGTCCCAGACTCGGCGTCTCTCTCCCAACCAAGCCCACCCCCAGGCTAGACATCCACATCCAGGGACTAGACATCCCCCATCCGAGAACGCTTCCAGACTAGACCCACCCCCCCCTCGACCAAGCGCACTCCCAGACTAGGCACCCCCCATCCGAGAACGCCCTTCCAAGAGAGTAGGGCTTTTGGGCTCGGCCAGGCTCGACCCCGGGGTTCTTTTGCGGTCCCCCCCACTCCCCCCTACCCCCTACCCCGCCTCGGCAGGCACGGCTTGTTGCAGGCGAGGCCGGCGCTGGGATGCCCCAGGCGCCGGCTACCCGGGCCGTGGTGCCGCGCCAGGCCGTGGCCGGGGCCGGAAGTGCCTGCGCCTGTCCGATGGCCCGTAGCGAGGCGCTAGCGCGTCACGATAACCCTCCCAGGCCCGTCCCTCACCCGCGCACCCGTGTCGCGCACCCATCACGAGCCCATGACCCATGCGGGCCCATCACGGCGCTCGAGCCGTGCTCGCGGCGCCCATGCCGACCCACGATCGCCGTGCTGAACTTCTTCCGCCGCGGCGCGCCCGGGGGCTGAAGTTGTTCAGCGGCGGGTGCCGCAGGCCACCATCGCCTGGGCCATACGCCAGGCGCACGCACCCCGGCCTGTACGGCAACTGCCGTATTGGGCCAGGCAAGTGCCAGGCGCTAGCGCCGTCGGCACTCGTCGAACTCTCGCACGCACCCCGGGCTGTGTCGGCGAAGAGTGTCTCGCCGAGTTGCAGGACTCTCGACGAGTGCTGCCGCCGTAACTCTCGGAACTCTCGGCCCCCGCTGATCCCGCCGAGTTCGGCCTGGTGCGCCTCTCGGCATCCACACTGGGCGCATGCACCCCGTAGTGTGCGAGTATTCGGCTGGGTTCCCGCCTGGCCTGTGCTCCACGACGCCAGGCGCGTCACCCGCCCTATGCATCCGGCGGCGCGCCGATGAAATCGGCCTGGCCGAACGTGTCGCTCGCGCGCTTGCGTGCCCGCTGCACCGCCTCCATCACCGCGCGGCGCAACTCCGCCGTCTGCCCCTTCGCCACCGCGTCCCGCACCGCCTCCTGCGTCACCGAGAGATCAAGCGCCCGGTGCTCGTAGCGATCCCGCGCCCCGCACCACACGAACCCGCCCTCGCCCGTAAGCCAGGCGTGCCACTCGAGCCGCCGATCCGCGTCGGTCATGCGCGCCGCCTCTCCATCGCCTCAGCCATCACGCCGTGCTCGCGATTGTTCCCCGTGAAACGTTTTCCGTAACTGGGCATGGCCCTTGGTGATACCTCGCATAAGAGAGACGGCCCGAGGATGGGAGGGTGACTGCAGACACTTGCAGTCGATCGCGTAGGGCTCGGTGGCGCGCCGAAGGCGTGTGGCTGCTGGGCCTTGCGTCGAAGCATGCGTGCCTAGCCTTCGTCGACTCCCGTGTGCGGCGTGTCGGTGCGGAGGCGTGCGGGCCTCTCGCCGACCCCCATTCCATGTCGCCCCGGTGCGCCCGAGGCCGGGAACGACCCCGTTCTGAACCCTGCTGGGCCTCTGCTGCGTCTCTACACAGGCCGGAAGGGGGACGTTTTTCACGCGCCTGAGTCCGAACGGAACGAGAACACTTGCGCCGATCATGCGCCACGCCTCGGGGGGTGTGGGCCGTAGTGCTCGCCGTGGATCCGCACGGAGACGACGTGCGTCTCGCCCGGCGTGCCGCGCCAATGCACCGCCCAGTAGGGTGTCCCGCCTGCCTCGATGCGCTCGACGTGGCGGCGCACGGCCAGGGCTGCCGCGCCGGGCGTCTCATGCCACTCGGCGGGCGTGCCATCGGGAAGCCTGTCGCCCGGGGCACAGGTGCAGGGGACGCAGATGAGATCGGCGGCGGACAAGCGCCGGGACACCTCATGCCCGCAGGAACGAGAGATCGACGGTGTCGTGCCCCGCCGGCTCCCGCGCCGGCGACGCCATGAGCCGCTCGGCCATATGGAGGTTGGCCGGGCAGATGCGCAGTTCGGCGAAGTGGACGGTGGCGGGGAATGTCTCCGTGAGGAACTCGCCCAGCGGTTCGCCGAAGCGATTCGTCCACGAGAGGTTGTGCTTGAACACGCAGGGCGAGCAGACTTGGTGCCACCCGCTGCAGCAGGTGCAGCGCCGCAGGCCGTAGGGCCAGCGCTGGCCGTAGGGCCAGCGCTCGCCCCGGTGGTAGCGGAGATCGGCCTGGCAGCACTCGCAGCGGCGCACCACGTCGGCGGCGTAGGCGTAGCCTGGCGGCCGGGCGGGTGGAGGAGGCAGCGGCCGGGTGTTCCAGACCCGGCGCGCCACGATCAGCGCCTCCCGTTGCAGATCGTCGAGGGACGGCATCGACGTCAGTTCGCCTCGGCCTCGTCGGCCCAGGCCCCGGCCAGGGCGGCGGCAAGCGTCTCCTGCGCCGCCGCCCGGATCTCGTCTGGCGGCGCGTCGAGGATCTGGAGGCTGATCGTGGCGTCCCAATCCCGGGGCTCCCAGCCGGGGAAGTGCAGGCGGGCGCTCACCAGGAGGTTGCCGTCCCGCGCTGCGAAGCCGACGGCCTGGACGGCGCCCCGCGCCTCTGTCATCGCCGCCTCGAGGCCCGCGCAGGCGCCCGCCACGAAGGCGTCGAGCCGCGCCTTGTCCTGCGGGAGCATGATCCAGGAGTCGAGAATCGTGACGATCATCGGCCGCGTCACGCCCCCGCCTTCGCCTTCGCCTTCGCCTCCCACTCCGCGACCTCCTCCCGAGTCTTCTCCATGACGCCGACGAGCCCCTCCTCCTCGATGATGTAGTCGTCCCCGAAGATCATGGCCCATTGCGCCCTGCGGTGCACCGACGGCAGGTCGAGTGTGACCATGAACTTCCGCCGCCCCGCCTTGCCGATATCGTCGACGCCGTTGTCGTAGAACCGGATGACTGGGAGATCCAGCCCGCCGCGCTGCCGTTCAACGGCCGCCGCCACCTTGGCGAGCATGCCCGCCTGCTCAGGCGTCAGCGAGGCAAACCACGCCGCGTCCATGTCTACTCGCATCGTGCCACTCCTGCCCTGATGGGCGATCATTCGTCCCGAAAGTCCTCGAGCGTCTCGGCGGCGAAGTCGTCCATCGCCTGCTCGCAGCCCCCGCAGCGCCCGCCTTTCGACAGCGGGCCGTTCACCAGGCTGCAGTTCACGCACACGCCGTCCCGATCCGCTCGCTGCCACGCCGTGAGGAACTCCTCGATGTCGGCGAGGACCATCCGCCCCTCCTCGGCCGCCTGCGCGTTGACGCTGAACTGGAACGTCTTGCCCTGCCAGCACCACGACCGCCCGCCGAACGCGTCGGGGGCGACGAGGGTGAAGCCGTGCGCGAGGAACCAGGCGGCGTCGAGGGCGCTCACTCGGCCCCCATCAGGACGCTGGCGACGCGCTCCTCGTCCGACTTGGTCATCGGTGGCTGGGGGCGACGGGGGAACACCGGATCGACCGAGACGGCGGTGTCGGAGCGGCACGGGCCGGCGTATGGCGGGGCGTCGACGGCCTCCACACGGACGTGCAGTCGCACGGTTCGCCCGCACAAGATCCGCAGCCGGTCGCGCCAGGCGAAGTGGATCTCGACCTTGGTGAAGAACGTCTCCATTAGGAACTTCCTCCTACACGACGAGGTCGAGGGCGCTCATGTTCTCTTCGCGCGCCGATCTGCGAGTTTCTTCTTGGCGAGAGCGATGCGCTGGCATCTCGCGCAGGAGATCTTTCCTGCTTCCACAAGCAATCGGTGGGTCGCGTTGTGTGGGTCAAGGAGCCAGAAAAACGTCCTCTCGAACGCCGTAAGTTTGGCGCCCTTCCTCGCCGGCCTGACCGTCGTTCCCCAGTCCCTGACGATCTCCTCACGCCGCGCCTTCGGCATGCCAGGTATGTTACCGCATGCTCACTTCTTTGTCATGCCTCATCCGCGCGGCCACCCCAGACAGGCGAGCGCGACCGCGGCGATCCCGAGGCCGATGACGATCAGGCACCGCAGTCCCCGGCGCCTGGCCCGCCGGCGCTCTCCGGCCCGGATCTCGGCGATCCACGTGGGATCCCAGATCGCACACCCCCACTCAGGCGAGTGCCCACCAGGCGATCTTGCACGCCCCGTGCAGCGCCTGGTCGACGTGGATGCCGAACCAGCCCTCACACTTCGAGAAGTCAATCACCCAGTGCGCCGCCGTCTCGGCGAGCCCCAGCCAGACGTTGCCGGTGATGGCAGCAACGGCCGCGCCGTGGATCACCGCGTGGGCGGTGAGGAAGTACGGCCACACGCGCTGCAGCGTCTGGCCGGGCGGGAGCGAGGCCGGATCGATCACCCGGTGCCGGTTCTTGCCCTTCGCCATGTCGGGCGACTGCGCCCAGAAGTCGGCGATGCAGTGGCCGACGATCAACCACCAGAGCCGCTCGAGGCTGGTCAGGATCATGCGGGCGGTGCCTCCGGCGCCGGAACGATCGGCGTCTCCTCCGGCATCTTGGGCACGAAGCCCTTCGGCCGCAAGAACGACACCGAGATCGGCGCACCGTCCTCGGCCAACGTCACGTAGATGAACTCGTGCGGGTGCGGCTTCACGACCTTGTTCGCCACCAGCCCTCGCCGCAGATGCACCCAGACTTGCTCCACGCCGTCGACGCTGTCCGTGACCTCGACCGTGGGCGGCGAGAACTCGACGTAGACGGGCGCGACGTTCGGCCCGCCGTTCGTCCCGTTGGGCGTCATCCCGGGAGAGGCTGGGGAGATGCCCGAGGGAGGCTCGGGAGATGCGCCCGGGATGTCGGGAGACTCGCTCACGGGAAGTCGATCTCCTGCCCGTCGGCCGTGTGGACGCGGATGAAGTACATGGCCGCGTCCTCGCGCAGCAGGATCTCGACGTGCGCCTCGATGCCGATGCCCCGCAGCCTGGCGCGGATCGCCGGGACCAGGTCCGGCCCCGGCGATTCGCACACGAACACCTGCAGCGCCGCGGCCACCCGCTCTTCCGTGTCCTGCCAGTCGGGCTCCTCGCCGATGGGACTACCCGCCTCCGGCCGGCGGGCGCGTCCACACGACGCCGAACGGGTTCTGGTCGAAGTCGATGGACTGACGGAACCCGACCGCCGACGCCGTGGCCGCGAGGTCCACTGGGCACAGGCAGTCGCCATCGCCGAGCGCCGGCATCCCGGTGGCGAACACGAGGCGCTCGCGCCCGCCGACGAGCGCGGCCAGTTCGCCGACCGTCTCGGCGATCTCGCCCGTCGGGTTCACGAGTACCTCGACGCACACGTCAGGCTTCCCCCACGACGCCCATCTCGCCGAGCGCCCAAGTGATCTGGTGCGTCAGGAGATGGTCAAGGCCGAGCGCGTTCGCGATCTCCTCGCCGTCCACGCCGGGGTGATCGTGGATGCGGCGGAACACCTGCGCTGCGTCCTCGAGCGTGCCCGCCCGCAGCGTGGTCGCGCGCTCCCACGCTGGAGCAGACGGCGCCAGGTTTGTCGTCTCGGTCACTTGCTCTCCTTGCACTCGGCGACCCGCAGGGCTTCCGCGACGAAGTTCCGGGCTGCCACCGGCCCGTCGAGCGCGAACATCTGGATGGCCTCGGCACTCACGCACACGCCGGTACGCGCGTGACGGTAGACCATCGCCTCCGTCTCCCACGCGAAGCCCGCCTCTCCGACGAGCCAGTCGTGGATCGCGCGAATCGCCGGAAGCGCTTCGGACGAATCGGGGTAGAACATAGGGATGTCGTCGGTCACTTGCCCCCCTTGATCTTGATGGCGTCGTGCCACGCCTCGCCGCCGCCGAGCATGAGGAAGGGCGTCATCGCCATCGTCACGAGCGCCGTGGGCACGAGCATCTCCGTCCAGATGTAGACGAGGGCCGCCGCGATCGGGAAGGCCGACGCGATCCACGCGCACCGCACCTTGTTGGAGCGGTACCAGACCTTGCGCCCGAGGATCTGGCCGCACGTCGGGCACGAGCCTGTCGCCTCGACTGCCTGCCGCAGCGCCGTGCCCCCGTCACTCATCGTCGTTCGTCTCCTGGCGCTCGTCCTCGGGCCACGTCACCTGGGCCTCGCCGTTGTTGGGCCGGTGTGCCGCGTGCGGGCCGTCGTGCCCCGCCGGCTTCTCGCACTCGATGGTACACGTCTCGCCGTCGGATCCTTCAAGATAGAGGTGCGCGCCGCAGAGGATCGGGCTCACGTCCGCCCCCTTCAGCACGGTCACCCCTTGGCCTGCACCCCGTGCCGCGCCAGCACGTCGCGGAACTGGTCACGGATCTCTTGGAAGCAGCGCGGCGGCTTGACCTGCACGCGACTGGCAAGATCCTGCACCAGCGCCGACGCGAGGGCGTGGCCGTCCGCCGTGCCGCCGTCCACGCGGAAGCCCGGGCCCTGGGTGATCCGGGTGTGGCCGTCCCCGCAGAGGACGATGCCCTGCACGAACGGCCCGACGGCAGACCGTCTGCCTTTCACGCCGGGTTGTCCGCCTCGAGGCGCTCGATCAGCGCGTCCTTCGTGCCGTACTTCGCCAGCCCGCGCTTTACACACGCCGCCTGCAGTTCGGCCTTGCTCATCGCCCCGTAGTCCGGCTTCGCCGTCTTGGCCTTCTTGCCCGCACGATCATCGAGGAACTTCTCGGCCTTCTCCACCGACTTCGGCGTCAGTTGCCCGCCCGAGGCGACGAACACGGCGGGCGTCGGCGCCACCGACACGGACATCGGCAGCGGCTTCGCCGTCTCGCGCAGCGCCTCGGCCGGGTCGAACTCGGCCTTCGTCGTCACGCTGAACCGTCCGCCGACGGAGGCGAGCGTGGCCGCAAACAGCGCGGCCTGCGCATTCGTGAGGCCCTCGATGGTGATGCTGCTCACCTGCGACAGGCTCTGGTTCTGGATCATGACCTTCGCCCGCTCGAACGTCGCCTTGTCGGCGACGCGCAGCGCGCCCAGCACAACCCGATCGGCATCCACGGTGGGCGGCGAGATTGTGACCGTCAGGCGCGACATGCGGCCTCCTTGTCGTCGAGCGACACCACCAGCGGCGTGTGATCCCGGTGCCGCGCGTCGCCCGGCGCGGAGATCTTCGTGCCCTGCTTCCCCCACCACGGGAGGATCACCAGGCTCTTCTCGGGCGGGGTGGACGGCTCGTCGGGCGTCTTCGGCCACGCCGGCTCGCCCCGCTCGGGCACGAATCCGATGCCGAATCCCGCGCCAGGCGATGCCTCGGGCTTCTCGGACGACGGCTCGGGCAGGCGCTCCGTCGTCTCCCCCATGCGCTTCATCTGCGCTGCCGCGTCTCGCACCTGGCGCGTGGCGTTTGCCAGGTGCTCCATCGCGGTGCCGGCCGCCGCGACCGCCCCGGCGAGGTTCTTCTCCCCGATCTGCCGACGCGCTCGCGCCAGGAGCAGCGCCGACTCGGACATCTGCGCCTGCGCCTGGCGGTGTCCATCCTCGTCGAGCACGCCCTCGGCCGCGGCCGTCGCCACTGCACTCGCCGTCGCCGCGTGCGCCTGCACGCCCTCGTGCAGATGCCGCGCGAGATCGATGGCCGCCAGGCGCTGGGCGAAGCCACCCTTCGCCGCCTGGAGCGCCCGCTCGGCCGACGTGAGTTCATCCGCGACGTCGCTGATCTTCCACTTGGCGTTCTCCGCCAGGTCGTCCGCCCGCCCGGCGCGCTCCTGCATATCCTCGACGAGTTTGGCGGCGGCCTCGGCCCGATCCCGGGCGGCCTCGGCGACCATCGCCGCGGCGCGGGCCAACTTCACTTCGCCATGCTCGGCCGCCTGCTTGGCCTGCGCCGCCGCCATCTTGGCCGCCTCGGCGTGCTGCCGCGCGCCCGGCGCCTTCAGCGCCGCTTGCGCTGCATCCTCCGCCCACTCCTGGGCTACCTGCGCCTCGCGCTGCGCCCATTCGGCCGGCGTCAACGGAGTCTTCGGCGCCTTGGGCTTCGCGCGCTCGCGCGTCTCCCATGCCTTCTTCGCGCGCTCGCTGGCCTCCTCGGGCGTGAGCGCCTTCTCGGCGAGCCAGCGCTCGATGGCCGGCTCGCGCACGCCCGGCGCCTTCACGCCTGGCGCCGCCGCTCCAGGCGCCGCCACGGCCGGCGGTGGGGCGCGCCGCTTCTGGATTTCGCCCCAGACGCCAGGCAGGGCCTTCTGCTGCTCGGCCGACCGCTCGAGTTTGTCGAGGAAGCGATCCCACATGCCCTGCACCGTGCGCAGTGCCTGGGTGAGCCCGGCGCCGGCTGCGCCGACGCGTCCCGTGTCCATGCGCCCGCTCTTGTCCCGCGCCTTCGCGGCCTCGGCGAGATCCTTGCGGCGCTTCTTGATGTCGCGCTGCACGCTGTTGAGTTGCTTCTGGAAGTCCTGGTAGTGCTGGCGCGAGGCGAGCGTCCCCAGCAGCGAGCCCGCGGGCTTGATCAGCCCCAACTCCAGGATGCGCCGCTCGATCTGGGCCGAGGTCACGAGCGCCTGGTCCTCGGCGATGCTCTGGAGTTGCTGCTCGAGCGCGGGCACCGCCTTCGCCTGCTTCGGATCCTTCTGCGCCGCCGCCACCGCCTGCGCCTGCGTCGTCACCCGTTCGCTGCTCTGGATGGCCGGCGCCACGCCCCGCACCGGCGCCGTGGTGAACGGCCGCCCCGTGGCCTTGGCCGCGTGCGACCGTGCCGCCGCTGCCGCGGCGTAGGCGTAGGCGCGGTCGTTCTGGGCGCCCGCGTAGTCGCCGTCCTTCGCCCGCTGTTCCGCCCGATCCGCCACCCGCGCCGATTCCTCCGCCCACTCGGTCGCCTGGGGCGACTTCGCCGCCCCGGCCGCCGCCGCGGCTTCCCGGGCGGCCTGCTGCGCGTCGGTGACGAACTGGGCCATGTCCGCCTGCCGCTGCTTGGGGGCGAGCGCCTCGACGCGCGCCGCCTCTTCCTGTTCCCCGTCCACCTCAGCCTCCGGCGGCTCGGTGGCGATCTCCTCTTCCCCTTCCGGCGGCTCCTGCGCCCGTGCGCCCCGCTGACGCGACTCCCACGCCTTCTTGCTGCGCTCGGAGAGTTCCGCGGTCGTCAGCGCGTCCTTCTCCATCGCGGCGGCGACGATGGCCTTCGCGCGCTCGGCGGCCGACTCGACGGCCGCCTTCGGGTACGGCACTTCGGGCACCTGCTGCAGGATCGTCTGCATCGCCCCGACGAAGGTATCCCGCGCCTCGGGTGTGGCTCCCGCATCCAGGGCATCGGCCGCCTGCCGAGCGGCAATCCCCTCGGCCGCGTGCCCTGCGCGCGTCAACCGATCCGCCGCCCGTCGCGCCAGCACGACGGCATCCCGCACCGGGCCGGCTCGCGCCAACCGCCTGGCGTTCTCCACCATGAAGAGCGCCAGGTTCGCCTGGCGCCCGCGCTTCTCCCACGCCAGCCGGGCCGCCTCCTGCCGCTTCGGATCCTTCGGCTCGCTGGCCTTGTGGAGGCACGCCTCGCACGTCGGGTGCGAGCCATCCGCCGGCTGGTGGGCCAGCGTCGGCCCGTGCGTCGCGCACTTCACCCAGTCGTGGCCGTTCGCACAGCGCTGGTGCTGGGTGCCGCACCGGCACGACACCGTCGCATCCCCGCCACAGGACGGGCACGTCGCGTTCTTCGCCGCTTCCGGCGGCTTCGCACCCCCTGCGGCCCTGCCGAATCGCCGGAGGTCGTCGTAGGTGATGAACGGCACCGGGCGCCTCCCGCGCTACTTCTTCTCGTCAGCCGGTGCCGCCGGCGGCGTGGCCGTCGCGGGCGTAGCCGGCGCCTCAGCCGTGGTGGGCGTCGCCGGCTTCGCCGGGGTGCCGCCCCCGAACACGCCGGTGGCGTAGGCCACGACCGCCGCGATCACCGCGGCCAGCAGCCCGAGCCAGGTCTTCTTGTCCTTCAGCAGCGCGACGATCTTGTCCATCGGGAATCTCCTTGGCCGCTAGAACGGCCGATGTGTGGGCGGACTCGGCGCGGCGAGCACCGAGTGCGGCCGGGCCCAGCGCGGCGAGAGGATGTCGCTGAGTTCGATGGGCTCCTCGCTCTTGCCGACCTGGGCCTTGCCCTCGGAATTCAGCAGCGCCCCGCGATGCCAGAACAGCCGGGCCGCGTCCAGCATGCCATACGCGTTGAACGTCGTGCCACGCGTGAACGCCTTCTCCCAGTCGGTGATCGCGTTCGCCATGTTGATCATGCGGCGCAGGTGCTGGCGATGGCCTTCGTCCTGCCCGCGGGCATCGATGTCGGCATTCCGCTTGCCCCGTTCGTCCTCGGCGCGTTCTTCGTTCTTGACTCGGCGATTCCGATCAAGGTAGGCCACATTCTTCGTCAGGTTGATCTCCGCATCGGTCGCCACCACGCGCCCGGCGACGGTCTTGAGCGGCGTGTCCCGCGACGCGCCGACGAGCGCCGCGAGGCCGTCATCGTGCCACGCGAATTCCCCGCCCGCCTTCGCCTTCTCCCGCAACTGGTCGCGCGGGGACAACTTGGCGTAGGCCGCGGCGTCGTCAATCTTCACTTCGGGCTTGGGCTTCTCGGCCGGCTTCTTCTCGGGCTCCTCTCCGAGATCGGGCCGCATGTAGACGCCTGGCGCACCATGCCGCCGCGACTCCCACGCCAACTTCGACCGCCGATGCGCCGCGCTCGGCGAGATGGCCTTGTCGAGCGACCGCTCGAAGTGGCCGACTACCGCATCGGCGAGATTGTCTTGGATGGACACGAGTTCATCCGCACCATAGAGATCGGTAATGTCGCGCCCATCGGCATCGGTGATGCTCAACACGGAGGCGGACGGGTTCGATCCCGGTTCGTCCCGCGTCTGTCGCTCGCCGGGCTCGAACTCGTACTCGATGCGCACGAGCGGCTCGCCCTCGTCGACGCTCTCGGGCGTCTCGGCGTAATACACGCCCTCTCCGCCGCGCCGCGACGGCCACTTGTCCTTCGCGTCCTTCAAATCGAAGCCCTTGATCGGCGGGCGCTTCTCGGTCGGAGTACGCGGCTCGTCCGGCATCCTCCTCGACCCACGCGCCTCGGCTTCCCGCCGCTCGGCGCCAGAGCGTTCGCGCTTCTGCCACGCCCGCTTCGCGCCCCCAGACGTGCCGATCTTCGTCAGCACGTCACCAACGAGCGTCGCCGCCAGTTCGCGCATCGTGCTCACGCCGCCGCTCCCGCCGGCACCATGCCCGGCATCGCCGCGCCCTCTTCCTCCTCGTGGATCGCCGCGAGGATCTTCCCGAAGTCCTCGGCCGGCATGCGCTGCATCCGCACCTTGGCCTGCTGGAACGCCTGCGGCGTCGGGTAGTTCTGCGGGTTCATGTTGGTGAGGAAGTCGCGCTTGAGTTGGTCGATGGTCCGGCCCTTGCCCCGCTGGCCCAGCGTCGTCTTGAAGCCCGCCATCTCCTCCACGTCCTCCGACTGATTCGTGAGGCCGTGGCGCGCCATGATGCTCTGGACCTTCCGGGTGGACGCCTGATCGACCGTCGCCCGGACGTGCGGCGTCGTCGGGGCTCCCGCCGGTGCGCCTGCCGGCGCCGCCTCCGGCTGTTCCTCTGGGGCGGCCGGCATCGCCGGCGGGGCTGCCGCGGCCGGCGGAGCCATCGGCGCCTCGGCCGGCATCTCCGGCATCTCGGCGCCCGGGGCCTCAGCCGGTGCCGCGCCCGACGGTGCGCCCGGCACGGCCCGTTCTCCGGCCCGACGCCGCGTCTCCCACGCCTGCTGCGCCCGCGCGGACGCCGCGCTCGGGTCGATCTTGGACATCACATCGCCGACGATGGCCGCCACGAGCGCCGCCGCCGCGGTCCGAATGCCGCCCATCGGGACGATGTTCACCTTCCCTACGGGCGCCGCCGGCATCGCCGGCTTGGCCGCCGGTGGCGCCTGGTGGGGCTGCTTCCACGGCGGCGGCTTCGGGGCCGGAGGCGCCTGCTCGGCCTCGGGCTGCGCGTACTCGCCCGGCGGGCGCGAATCGAAACCTTCGGGCCCGCCCAGATGGCCCGGCACCGTCATGTCGTAGGCGGCCTTCTCCGATGCCTTCTTGAGATGCGCCCGCGCGTTCTTGCGGCACATCGAGAAGGCGATCGCTACGGCCTGCTTCTGTTCCTTGCCCTCGCGGATCAGGAGCGGGATCTTCGCCGACACACAGCGCCGGATGGCCGCCGAGTCCTGCGCCTTCTCGAGTTCGGTGGTGCAGGCGCGCAGGATCGTGGTGAGTTCGGGACAGGTGTCGCACTCCACGCGGTCGCCAAAGACGATCGCCCGCTCGAGCACCTGTTGGAACTCGGCGAGCAGCGCCGTCTCCTCGGCCGGGCTCAGCTCGGCATCCAGCGGCTCGAGCGCCTTCTCGACCCGCGCCGACGGCAGCACCGGCGGCACGTAGCCCGACGGCGCGGTCAACGTCTTGGCGAACAGGCCGCTGGTCGTCTCGCTGGCGAAGTTGCGCATGCCGCCTCCCCGTGGCCCGGCATCCTATCCATTCCCCGGGATGTTGTCAGCGCTTTGTCGGCTCGGTGCCTGGCTCCGTGCGCTCATGAACGGCCTGGGAGTAGTTCCCCAGGGCATCGTCGAGCGCAGTGCGCGCTTCGTGCAGCGTCTCGACGGCCGCCTCGATCTTCTCGCCGGCGTTCTGCACGTCCTCCCAATTCGGATTCCCGCCCGGGGAGGAATCGAGTCGCGCCGGGCCCGGCTTGAGCAGATCCCGCACCTGGGGCAACTTCATCGTCACGGCATTCAGCCGTTCCAGCGCCTGCTTCGTGGCGTCCGTCCGGAACTGCTCCGGCAGCGCCTCTCCGAGTTGCCGGTACGCCTTGGCCGCGTCCTCCACCTTCTCGGATGCCTCGCGGAAGTTCTCGATCGCGCTGGCGTACTGGCGCTCGTCGACGACGTAGGTGCCCTCGAGGCGATCCGTCCGCAGGGCATCTCCCAGATCGCTCTCGCCCGCCGTGCGCGCCGCATCGGCGTCCTCCGCCTGCTCATCCCCGAGATCCAGGCGATTGCTCAACTCGGTGAGATGCGCCCGCGTCATCGGCGCCGACGGCGTCTCGGGCTTCGCCCGTTCCCGCTTCTGCCACGCCTTCTTCGCCCGTTCCGAGGCCGACTCGGGGGAGATGGTCTTCTCCACGACCGCCGCGAGGATCTCCTCGGGGTCGACCGGCGTCACCGGCCCGCGCAGCGCCTTCTCGAGCACGCCGCCAAACTGCACGCTCGCGGGAATGCGCATGGCTAGTCCTCCACGGGTTCGGCCCGCGTATAGGTGCCGCGCGCATGTTGCGCCAGCAGCATCACGAGGAACCGCTTGCCGTCTTCCGGCATCACCGGCGAAAGCCGATCGGTCTTGTTCTCCGGCGTCTGGAAATCGACGTCGTACTCCGCCCCGATGTCGTTGAGCAACGGCAGATCGTTGCGGTGCGGGCGGAGGCCGTGCTGCTTCCACTCGTGGAACTTCTCCCGATCACCGCTGATCATCTTGGCCGCGCCGTCCTGCAGGCGGATCTCGGTGACCGTCCGCTCCTTCTCACCATCCGTCGTCACAATTCGCACGCCGCGGAGTGCCATCGCTTACCTCTTCGCCTCGAGATCGGCCGCCCGGCCGAGGACGCGGTAGTATCCGCCATCCGGCCAGGCGCCCGCCCTGGCGTAGTGCTGGAGTGCGCGGAGACGATATCCCGCGCTCCGCGCGTCCCGTTTCTCGAATCCCTGCTCGGTCATGATGGCCTCGACCCGTTCGGGGGTGAGCGAGAGGATCTCTTCCTGCACCGGCTCCGGGATCTTGCGCCCCCGGAGGTAGTCGAGCGGATCGTTCCGAAACTCATCGACCTCCATGTCCCGCGGGAACGCGAGGCCATTATCGATGGCGTACCACCGGCCATCGTCCCCTCGCCGGAGGTTATGCCCATGCCGATCGGTGTTGGCGGTGATGAGGTCGAGCGCCACGATGCGATGCTTGTCCTCGTGGTGCCGCTCTGCCTCAAGGACGTTGGAGGGGATCTCGTCAGGATCGCGGCCCTTCACGAATGCCATGACGTGCCCTTCGCCGGAACTCACCTTCTCGCTGAGTTTGAACCGCCCGGCCAGCCCTCCGGCGCCTTGGAGCTGCTCGCGGCGCGCCTGGAGAAGACGCTCGTCTTTGCCGTAGTCGACAACCTCGACCGGCGGCACCACGTCGAACCCGGCCGTCGCGCTGATCTGGAAGGCCGCCATCTCGCGCCGCGCCTCGGGCGGATCCTTGGATAGCGTGGGGCGGAGGGGTCTCCCACCGCGGTCTTCGTAGAACGCGAGTCCCGTCTCCTGCGTCGGCTTGAAGATCCCCCGCGTTCCGTCGGCGAATTTGACGATGTACACCTGGCCGACGTTCTGCTTCCCGCTGAGGCGCTTCAGGCTGCTGATCTTGCTGTTGTCCGCATGCGCGCTCCGAATCGTGTCCCGGTTCTGCTCTACGGCCTTCTGCGGGTTGCGCAGCGGCTTCTCCGCCAACGGCTTCGAAGGTTCTCGCTTGGGTTCCGGCTTGGGTTCCGGCTTCGGTTCCGCCTTGGGGGGCTCGGGCGGCGCCGGCTTCGCCGACGGGGGCTTGGGCGGAGGCGCCGGCGCAGCTTTCGGCGCGGGGGCCGCCTTCGGAGCCGCCAGCGCCGGCTTCGGGGGCGGGACGGGATGCCCGGCCTCCAGCGCCTGGCGCCGCAGGCTTGCCTCTTCGAAGACCTGATCGGCCTGGTGCTGGCGGTTCCCGGCCTCCACGAAGCGCTTCTTCCGTCGTAGCGCCACCGCCTCCTGCGCCAGCCCCTCGGCGAACACCCGCTGCCGCTTCTCCCACGCCTTGAAGCCGGCCGCGACCCGCACCGGATCCTTGCCGGCCGTGGTCTTCTCCACGATATCCGGTGCTCGCACCGGCGCTCGCTCGAGCGCGGCGAGGAACCCGCCCCGGAAGCCCTCGCTCAACGTGGTGCGCATCAGCCTCCGACGATCTCGGACATCTGGCCCGGCATCTCGGTCACGATCTCCGGGCCGTCTCCCGCGCGCCGCGCCTGGATCAGCTTCCAGAGATCGCCCTTGCTGCCGTCCTTGCGGAAGCGGAGCCGGATGATCGTGTTGCACGCCTCGTTCGGGCAGCCGTAGTAGACGTGGACGACCTCGATGACGGCGCCTTCCATCGACAACTCGTGGAAGGGCCCGGTGTCGGTGAACGCCTTCACCATCTTGCGCCCGCACATCGGGCAGAGCATGCGCTTCTTGGCGATGTGGATGGCCACGACGTTCCGAGTCTACCCCGCCACTCCGGACGAGGACAACTTTTCCTGTGCCTCCGGCGTCTTCACGGCTGGACCGAGGACTCGTGGATCTCGGAATCGCCTTCGGGGCGCACGGTGATGTCGAAGTTGATCCTGGAGGGGAGGCTCCGCAGGCGCAAGTGCAGGTTGCCGTCGATGAACTCCGGTCCCCACATCATGATGTGTATCGCCTTGTGCTCGATGAGTTCTTTCGTCAGCCGACATACCGTCCCTGCCGGATCCACCGACGTCTCGAACATCGCGTCCGGCGCGAAGGCCGTCTCCAAGACGGCGATGAAGTCCTGCGGCGCGGTGAGCACACGCGGCAGGTTGCCCCAGCGCTGCTGCGGCTGTTTCAGCCTCGGAACGATTCCCGGGCTGCTCGCGGGATGTCTCATGCCCGAGGAGCGGCCTCGTCCGCCAGCCTCCGAGACTCCCGGAACCCGCCCTCGGCCTCGAACTGCTCGGCCAGTTGCACGAGGAACGTGAGGAACGGCTCTTGCCGCAGCGCCCCCCACTCAGGCGTCCGGGGCAACAGGCGCAGCACGCGCTCCCGAATGTCGCCCTTTCGCTGGGCCTCCAAGCACGCCTGGTGGGCGTACTCCTCGCCGCAGTTGAACACGAAGGGCATGCCCGGCCCGTCCCCGGGCTTCTCGCCACAGAGTCGGCACACGCCTTCCTTCCGGGCGGCCTGCACCTTGGGCGTCGGATTCGCCGGATCCGGCGTGATCCAGGTGCCTGGCGTGGCGAGCAGCGCGAGGACGCCGTGGATCGAGACGCCGACGACCCCGCCGGTGCTCCCATCCTCACACGCCTCCCAGTACAGGGTGATGAGGTGGTTCTTCCACTCGGCGATCCGCGAGGTGTTCTTCCAGAACACCTCGAGCATGTCGCCTTCCTCGTTGAAGAACACGCCGGGGCTGAACGGCTCGCGCGGCAACTTGTCGAGTTCGGCCAGGAGCACGTCGAGCGAGGCGTTGGCGGGCAACTTCCGCCGGAGCATCTCCCGCTCGAAGCCCTCCACCAACTGGCTCGCCGCGATGGCCTCGCGCGTCTTGCGCTGCGCCACTTCCCGGGCCAGCGCGAGCGTCGTCTCGAGTGCCTTCGCCGGGATCGTCTCTAGATCCTGGACACTCATGCCGGCGCGCCCTCCACCGGCGGCGTGCTCGCCACCACCGGCGGCGGGGATGTTACCTCTGCGGCCGGGGCCGGCGCCGCTGCTTTCGCCGCCGCCTCCTTCGCCGCTTCCTGCTTCTTCAACTCGTTCGACGACGCCTGGAGTTCCTCCATGATCTGCTTCGCCCGCTCCGTGACTTCCGCCCGGTTGATGAGCCCCTTGCGCTCCAGCACGTCGAGCAGCGCCGCGAACATGACGTGGACGGAGTTGATCTCGTGCTGGTGCGCTGCGAGGTGCCGGCTCACGCTCTGGGTGAGCCCCGCGGCGACTGCCTGCTGGACCTGGGTGGCCAGGGCCTGCGCCACCGCGTTGATCTCGGTCCGCGCCACGGATGTCGCCAACCTTCCGTAGTCGTCCCGCGTCATGATCGTCGGCCGCCGTCCCCCGAGGACGTCGATCGGCTCGAACAGCGGCGGCCGAGACTGCGGCCTCACACTAGGCTTCGGCGGTTCCATAGCGTTGCTCCTCTGCCCACCCGCCCCACTTGTAAAGCCCCTCGACCTGGGCCAGCGTCTTCGCCATCGCCGAGTCGAACCCGAGGCTGGCGATCGTGCGCGTGACCGCATCCGTGATGTCCACCGGCTCGAGGATGAGCTGCCGGCCCTTGCCGCGCCCGCGCTCGACAGCCAGCGCCATCGCGTAGTTGACCGCCTCGACGACGTGCGCCCCGCTCGCCCGCGCCTTCGCCAACTCGTGCGCCGCCCGTTGCAACTGCTGCGGATCGCCGGCGTAGGACACGTTGCGCTTCGCCAGCGTCCGGCGGAGCAGGTCGAACGCCTGCTGGGGCGCCGGCGGGCCCAGGAGCAACTTCACGTCGAAGCGTCCGGGGCGCTGGGTGAGGGCGCTGTCCAGCACTTCGGCGTAGTTCGATGAGAGGATCGTGATCACACCCTTGTTGCTCTCGACCCCGTCGAGCAGGTTGAGCAGATCGCCCAGCAGGGGATGGAACTGGCCGAGCCGCCGATCCAGGCCGAACACGTCGGCGTCCTCGAGCAGCACGACGGTGGGGGCGATCTCGCGGGCGAAGTCGTAGATGTGCTGGAAGCCCATCTCGATCACCTGCGCCGGCGAGCACCAGATGAAGGCGCAGTCGAGCTTCTTCGCCAGCACCTTCATCGACATCGACTTCCCGGTGCCCGGCGGGCCCGCCAGGATGATGCCGCGCTTGTTCGGGATGCCGAAGCGCTCGTACTCCGCCGCGTGCTCGACCATCTGCGCGACGTTGCGGAACAGTTCCCGCTTGAGATCGTCCGGGAGAATCAAGTCCTCCTCGGTCACGTCGTCGAGTTTCAAGAACCGGCCGGTGATGTCGATCTTGGCCTTCTTGAAGAAGTTGTGGGTGGCGATCCAGTCGTCGACCGCCTTGAAGAACGCCTCGACCGCGGGCTGCTGATCAACCCGCGCGGTGACGTTCACCACCATGTGCCGCATCGCCGGGGACACCGAGAGCAGGAAGCGCTGGGGCTCGCCCTTCTCGGTGTAGCGCAGGACCGCGGAGGCATCGAAGAGCACCGAGCGCTCCTGCGTGGGGCTCACCGGGACGACGCTGAACTTGGGCGGGATCTCGTGGTGGTGGTAGTCGTCGCTGAAGACCCGCTCCCGGACGTACGACGGGGGCTTCCCGCCTCCCGCGGGCAGCGTCAACTCCTCGAAGGCCACGCCCCACAGCGGCCAGCGCCAGAACGGGACGTGCTTCTCGAACGTGCGGTGCTGGTCCAGTTTGTCGCCCAGGATCTCGCGGGCGATCGCGAAGTTCAGCCGGAGGGGACTGAAGGCGTCCCGCAGACCGGCGAAGTACTTCTCGGGGGCGAGAGGCGGAACCGGATCGCTCACGCGGATCTCCGGCTCTTCGCCGCCTGCATCGCCACCTCAGAGGGCATCTGGCGTGAGCCCAACTCCGGGAACTCCTCCTCCAGCGACTGCGAGAAGATCTGCAGCGCCCGGGAGATGGCGCCCGAGAGCGCGATGCGCTCGTCCTGCACCATGTAGCCCGCCCCGAAGATCCGATCGGCGGCGAGCGTGAATCCCATGTGGATGGTGCTCACCAGGAACTGGCCGACGGTGGTCTGCCCTGGCGTGAGTGCCGGCGCGCCACCCGTCATGCCGCCCGGCTGTCCCGGCTGCGCCTGCTGCCCAGGCTGCGCCGGCTGGCCCGGCATCCCCGGCCGCGCCCCGGGTTGCACCGGCGGACGCATCGGCGCGCCTCCCGTCGGCGGCTGCGCCTCCACCGCGGCGCGCGGCGGCGTCGCCACCGTGCCCATCATCGGCTCCTCGGGCGCCACTTCCCCCTGCCGCGGCGTCAGGCGGCGCATCGGCGGCCCGTTCTTCGGCATGCCCGACTTCGGCAGGGGCCGACGGGGCGGCATTGGTGCCGCCGGTGCCTCTTCCCCTGGCGGGGCCTCTTCGTCCGGCGCCTCTTCCGCCGGCGGCTCCTCGGCCGGCTTCTGCTCGATCTCCGCCGACTCCACCGGCGGCATCGGGGGCGCCACGCCCTCCTCCGGCGGCGCTTCGGGCGCTTCCTCGGGCGGCGCCTCTTCCGGCGGGGCCTCTTCGGGCGCCTCCGCCTCGTCCGGCATGGCCGCCACTTCCTCCTCGACCTCGGCGAGCGTCCGCGACCCGTAGTCGCTCCCCTCGGGTTCGGCGGCCGGCGCGCCCGGCTTGGCGGCGCCCGGCTTCGGCGGGAACGGCGAGGCTCCGGCCTTCGGCGGTCCCCCGGGCTTCGGCGGCCCACTCGGCTTCGGCGGTCCGCCGAACGGCGCGCCGGGCTTCGCCGTGCCCGGCTTCGCCGCCGCGGGCTTCGGCGGGAACGGCGACGGCTTCTTCTTACCCGCGTCGCCGTTGTCGTCCTCCCCGTTGTCGTCGCCGTTCTCCTCGGCCTCGGCCTTCGGCTTGGGCTTCGGCGGGGACGGCGGCCATGCCTTCTCGATCAGGCCAAGCGCCTGCTCCTGATCGGTCGGATGCGAGCCCTGGCGCAGATGCCCGAAGAGACTCTTGGAGAGCAGCGAGAGATCTTCGCTCATGATGTCCTCCTACGGTTGATGCGCCGCACACCCGGCGAGGCCTTCCCAGTCATCCCCGAGCCGCATGAGCGCCGCAGGATCGATGTGCATCGATCCAGCAGCCCACGTCGGCGTGTTGAGCGTGTTTCCCACGGCGCGCATCTCGTCGATCTCGATCCGCCCGCTCGTCTGCGCCGGCGGCGACACCCAGACTGGCTGATGCGGCTGCCAGGAATGGCGGAGTGGCATCTTCTTCTCGATGATTTCCCCCTGCCCACTCGGCAGGACGAACGCCGGGCGCGCCGCCAGTTCCCGGTTCCGGCGCTCCATCTCGAAAAGCAGGCCGCAGATCGTCTCGAACATCTCGACGACCGTCGCCTTGTCCTTGCTGTCCAGGATCCCGAGCCAGCAGGCCCGGCAGACGATCTGCAGGACCGAGTCGCCGACCTTGCGCTCGGCTTCCACGTCCGGCGCCTTGTCGGCCTCGCTGAGTTGGTTGCCCAGCGCCAACTCCTTGACGTTGACGAGCGGACGCATCTCGAACTCCGCCCGCTGGTTGCCGCACAGCACACATCGCTTCATGGAGCGCACATCCTACCCGGCACAGCCAGGTTCGCCACTACTTGCCCGACTCCTGCCGTTCACGCGCACGGCTGACCGGGAGACACCTTCATCGCCCGCGACCGCAGCACCTGCACATGCTCGATCAGGCCCGATGCCGAGGCGTGTTGCAGCAGCTCCCGCGCGAGCCCACGGAGACTCCTGAGTTCCCAGAGCGCTCGGGTCATCTGATCATGGGTGGCCGGCGCGAGCATGTCCTTCGCCCGCCTCACCGCCAGATCCAGACGGCTGAGTTCCTCGTCGCTCAGGAAGCCCTTCTCCTCGTAATTCTCCTCGCCCATGTGCATCTCCTTCTGGGTCGGAATGAACCGACACCGCGGATCTACCGAATGCTCTGCCGAGATCGCGGAAATCGAGTGGAACTCGAGATCGTCGATCACTCTGACGAACATGCTACCCCCACTTCGTGCCCGAGATCCGCTCGCCAAGCAGCGCCGCCCGCACGACCTCGAGCGCCGCCTCGAGCTTCTCGCGCACGGCCGTCCGCGTCACCGTGTGGTAGGTATCCCACGTCGCCTTGCGCTTGCTCTCGGGGATGACCACCGCCTCTTTCCACGAGACGATGAAGCCGCCGTCGACCTTCGTGATCTCGACGGACTTCCCGCCCGTCCGGCCGCCGAGATCCTCGGCGGCATCCATGCGAGTCACATCAGGTTCTTCGCCGCTCATGTTCAGGCTCCTGCCGGCTGTCGCACAGCCTTCTTGCCCACGTACTTTTCCCACCTCGCCACAGCCACATCCACCCACTTCGGTTCGATCTCGATGCCGAAGCAGCGCCGTCCCTGCCGCTCGGCAGCGAGCAGCGTCGTGCCCGAGCCCAGGAACGGGTCGTAGACCGCGTCCGCCTTGCCCCCGTGATTCCGAATCGGCCGCTCCATGCACTCGATGGGCTTCTGGGTGGCGTGCGGCGTGGCATCCTCGCCCGAGCGCCCGTAGGCATCCTTCGGCGGCGTGATTTCCCACGTCGTGCTCTGCCGCCGATCCCCACCCCACCGGGACGGCTTGCCCTTCCGCACCGCGTACCACGCCGGCTCGTGCTGCCAATGGTAGGCACCGCGCGAGAACGTCGGCGAGGGCTTGCACCACACGATCTGCGCCCGGATCTCGAACTCGACCTCGTGCAGGCCCGCCGCCACGATCCACGAGCACAGGCTC